>JACCEB010894948.1_pt1 | contig 22790 bp, 26 predicted proteins | sample 7454761 | NCBI WGS metagenome assembly JACCEB01 (sample SAMN15323454, study PRJNA562643) | freshwater metagenome | isolation source: river surface water | place: USA:Blue River Watershed | collected 2017-08-18 | reverse complement strand
TGTTTAAAAAAGAAAACATTGCTCGTCCTGCTACTTATAGTAGTATTATTAGTAAAATTATTGAACGTCAATATGTAGAAATTAAAAATATTGAAGGAATTCCTAAAGATGTTTTATATATGACAGTTTCTGCTAAAAAATATGGAACAATTAAAGAAAAAACAAAACAAATTAAAGTTGGGTCTGAGAAACAAAAGTTTGTGCCAACTGAACTTGGTATTAAAGTTAATTCATTTTTAATTGAACATTTTAAACCAATCATGGATGTTAAATTTACAGCTAATATGGAAGATAAACTCGATTTAATTGAAAAAGGTAAAGTAAAATGGTTTAATGTATTACGTGAATATTATGATATTTTTAATCCAATATGTGAAAAATTATTATTATCAGCACCCAAGAAATCACTAACTGACGCATACTCTGCTAATGATAAAAATCTCGGAACTCATGAAGGTCAAATGATATATTTAACTAAATCCAAATACGGTTGGTGCGTAAAAATTATGGATAATTCCACTGACCCACCTTCATGGAAATATGGCTCAATCGGTGATATGAAACCAGAAGACGTGTCACTAGAAAAAGCTATTAGTTTCCTACAATATCCTAAAACAATTGGTAAAATTGGAACATCTAATGTAACATTATGTAAAGGACAATATGGATTCTATTTTAAGATTGGTGCCAAACTCGCTGGGATTAAAGATAAAGAATACGACCCAACTGATAAAACCAATGAAGAATTATTAGAATTTGCACGTGAATTGAATGATGATACCAAAGCCAGTCAAAGACTAGTTTCTGAATCAAATACATTTTTAATTGGCAAAACAAAAGTATTTGTAAAAGAAGGTGAATTCGGACCATACCTTATGATTCCACATGGGAATACTGGAGCACGGAAACCAACATTTATTAATATACCAAAATCAGTAGATATTAAAAAAATAACAGCTACTAAAATTAAAGAAATTATGGATAATCATGCGAAATATATTAAGAATAAAAAATAGATTAGAAAATTGAAACCACTATAAATAATCCCTTTGTGATATAAGGTTATGATATTAATCCTATAAAAATGAATACTAGTATTCATTTTTATTATGGGAAAAATTGAATTTTTTTTAGTATATATATTCTATAAATTTTTGTTTATTTCATGGCTTCTTATGAACCATCAACACCTAATCTTCATACTATTTTTGATAGTCTTCCTACTGATGTTTTGGATATGATGCTACTGGATCTATCTTATACTGAACTTAAAGGATTATCACTTACTTCTCATCATTATTTGAGTCACATTCATACTCCTATATTTTGTAGGAAATATGTTCTCAAACATATGGTTGAAATGTTATATAACAAAGAAACACCTTTAGAATGGCCACATAAAGATAAAAAACTCTTTGCACGGCAACTAGAAAATACACTGAATTCTATTAAAGCTATTTCATCATTAGGGAACCAATTTTATGTAAAAATATTCCACAGTTTTATGATAAAGTTAAATCATTTTGATTATGCTTTACCTCTCGATTGCGCGTTACCTCATATAAAAAGCAATGATAGATTATGGGACATTTTATTTGAAATTTTCATAAACATTATTATACCATGGGATAGTAGATTTGGTCAGTGGAGAAATAGATTACATTATTTAATCAGACTACCTTTCGGATTTATTATTCTACTTCAGTTAATTACCAAATATCCAGATTTAATGTACAGGCATCCAATGAATTCAATTAGATACATTGATTATGCATTATATTTGGGCGTCACGATTGATATTTTGGAACAATGTGTTCAAGAAACAAAAACTCAAGAATATTACGAGCAAAATACACATAATTTTCCTTTGTTTCATGTATTTTGTAATGAATCAAGTCATTTCCAGTGATTCTGAGGACGATGAGTAGTTAACCCAAAGGAGTTAGCAACTAACATAGATATTATTACATAGATTTAGCTAAAGCTAATTGATATTCGGTAAATAATTGTAAATTACTAAGATAATCAGCAACTGGTTTTACTCTTAGTCTTGATATATTATCATTATATTTCTTTATACTATTCATATGTTCAGTATTTTCTTTACTAGTAGATGGTGTCCATTTGTATTTTAATGTTACTTTAGTTGATTTTTTATGATTATATAAATTATCATCCATACAATCTTTATCTGGAGTTTCACTAAATAATTTAACATTATTTTCTTCAAATTCATATAATTCTACCTCTATAGAACCTTCTAATTTTTGTAATACCCATGGAATATGAACACCATTTATATTAGAACCTGATTTTACAATAAAAAATGGATTTGATACATTAACATTCGATATTGTTCCTGTTTCACTAGGTTTTAAATTAACAGATGATTTTTCATATGATACATCTATTTTAGATGATACATCTACTTTAGATGTTAATAATTCTAAATTATATAATTGAGGATAATTAACTAAACCTAATAACCATAATGGTTTTAATCTATAACCCATTGGTATTCCAGTAGGTTTCCATCCAACATTACATGAATTATTAATTACTTCATTTGGAGAACATGGAGAACCAACTGGTGGTAGAAATATTGCATTATTTATATAAAATGCTTCTGCTCTATCCTGTAAATTAATTGCAACTAATTGAAAACCATTTTTAAAATATCCACTATTTTTATAATTGTTAGATGTAACATTTGTTGCATGAGGATATATTCTACCTAAATTTCTTTGAGTATTTAATACTGCATTTAAATTAACTGGTAAATATTTATCCATTAATGGTGCACTTGTTGATACACTATAATTTGATTCTAATGTAATTTTATCATCTAAATCTATTTTTGATTTTCTTAAATGGAACCAAGATGATGGATTTCCATTAGCATCTTTACTTGCAGAATCAATAAATTTCATATTAGTTGGAGGACAGAAATCATGACCTATTTTTGAAGCAGGAGATATATCTTTACCGCATTTTTTACTTTGACCACCTCTCATTAATAATTTTCCTTGTAAATCTGATAATTTTATTTTATCTAAACTATAATCAGAGCCTATCATTAATAAATAATCTTCTGGTATATTATCTTTTATTATTTTCCATAATAAATCACTGTGTTTTCTTTTATCTAGATTTTTATTATCTATAGACAAAATTATTGGACCTGTTTTTATACTAGTTTTATTTTTATTAACATGATCTAATATTTGTTTTATTACTTGTAAAATTAAACTTAATCTGACTCCTCTAATATTTGTAGGTAAGTGGTCTACTTTAATATCATTACCATCTGATGTTACGCCATAAAAATCTAATTCCATGCATCCAGAAAAAAATACATACCCTTGTAATTTATAATAGCATAAACTACCTGGATCTAATACTTGACCCTTTGGTAAATATGTATTATGTGATGAATTTATCCAATAACTATATATATTTTGTGTAAAATAATAAGGCTCTTCTGGATTGATTAAACTAGTCATATATTTTGTATCATCGCCACCTGTTTGTTCTAAATGGTTTTTTAATTTTAAATATTTATTTTTATATTTATAATATTTTGATTCATAATTATTAGTCATTATATATATAATATAAAAATTGAAAAAAAATAACATATTTATACATTTATTATATTTTGAAAATGGTATCTATTATTCCTATGGATCCTAGTAAAATCAATACAGATATGCCATTAGAATTACTTGCACCTATTATTAGTAAAGCTAATATGTACTCATATATTATTAAAAAAAGAAATAATTTTATTGATATATATGATTTTTATACACTTGAACTTGTGAAAGTTATTGAAACTTTTTACATACATCATTTATCTGTTAGTAAATGTGGAAAATTTATTGTTTGTTCAAATGAAACAATTGTACGCATTTTTAAATTAGATGATTCATCGATTGTTCAAGATATAACAGTTAATTTTGTTCCCATATATGATGAAAAACGAGATGGAAATTTACGTCTAACTAAAAGTGAAGGAAACGGAGAACCTATTCACACATTTACTGTAAATAATGATTTATTAATTGCATGTGGTAATAGTATTATAAAATATTCATTAGATATCAATAGATGGAATAAGGTACACACATATGTACTTCCTGATGATTTGATTATTGTAAAAATTACATCAAACTTAACAACTAATACTTTTGCATGTGGAACATTAGGTGGTTCAGTGTATGTATTTGATATGAATATAAATCATCTTATTTATGACTTTACTACTGTGTTTGGTCTAATTAGATCAGATGGTTTTCCAGAAATTGTTTCTATTGCATTTAATAAGAATGTTCTTGTTGCATCATCTATGGGTGGTAATAATATTTTATTAGATTTAAATACAAATACACAAAAAATAGTTAAAGGTCCTCCATTTATACGTAGTGGTAACAGTTTTTCAATTAAAAATTATTTACTTACTCCATGTTGTACTAAGTTTATTGGTTATAGTATGTTATATCGTACAACATGCATGTGGGATGCTCTTACTGGTGAATTTATTAAAACATTGGATATTAATATGGACCAACAAGATTGTATTTTTGCTGGAAGTAAATTAATTTCTTGTTATGGTGAAAGAATCTCAATATATGAGTTATAATTGGTTTATGTGCAATCATATGGGTTATGCTATATGTTTTGGAAAAATTGATTTTTCGTTTCTATTTCAATCGTGTTCAGACCAAAGGTCAATACCCATAAAAATTGATATTTTTATTTATTATATCCAATATATAATTAGGTGTTATGGTTTCTATAATTAGACAATCAATTAAAGTATCAGAAAATAGTGTTTTACCTCAAGAACTAATCTCACATATTTTAGAAAAAGCAGATTTGTGTTCAAAAATTGTTAAATTAAGTAATAATGGTATATCTATTTTTGATTTCAAAAGCCTTAAACTCATTAGGAATATTAAATCAAATTACTTGTTTAAACTATCTCTTTCTAAATGTGGTAATTTTGTCGTTGGTTCAAATGAACATTATCCTGTTCATATTTGGAATATTAATAGTGGATTAAAAATTAACATAGATATAGAATTAGAAGATGAACCAACTGAATCACCGGCACATACATTTTCATTAAATAATGAACTACTTATTACACATAAAAATCGCATATATAGTTTTGAATTTTCCAAGGAACATAAAAAATGGATTGTTAATCACATATATGAGATTCCCGAATATTCGAGCATTATTTATATTGAACATAATAATTCTGAACATAAATTCGCATGTGTTACGACATCTAGAAATATATACATATTAAATTCATTGACTAAAACAATTGAAACTACATTATCTGAGATAGATTATTATATAATTTCTATCATGTTTAATAAACATTTTATTATTGTAGCTGGATTGCATGAAACATGTGTATTCAATCTTAATAATAATAATAAAATATTATTACAAAATCCAACATTAAGTAGTTCATTCTACATTGATCAGTTTTTTTTGATGCCATGTTTAACGAAAGTTATTGGTGGATCATATCATTGCTCATTTATTTGGGATATTAATACAGGACATATTATTCAAAATTTAAATATTAAAATGAATAAATATTACACATTAACACCAGGTAACACACAAATAGTTTCATCTGACAGAGATAAACGTATTAAGATAGTTGATTTAAAAGATATTATGTAAATAATATTATGTAAATAATATTAATGAGAGAAACACTTGAATATATATATAATAAATCATTTAATTTATTTAATTCAATAACACAATTTATTTATCCACAAAATGAAACAATTTATAATTCCAGCTCTTCGAGAAATAATAATGATTTGCATCTTAATATTATTTATGAAGAACCAAAAAAAATGGCATATAATAATAATTTTAATTTATGTGTTTTATTATGTGGAAATGAATATGAAGAAAATTATTATTATGTAGGTGCAGCGGTTGATATTAATCTATTTTTAAAAAATGAATTTGATGGGAATGGTTCTGAATGGACTAAACTTCATAAACCTATTAAAATATTATTTAGTGTTAAGCTTAATTATTTAATTGATTTAGATGATTATGTATTAAAAGTTATTAATAAGAACGGTATAAATAAAGTTAGAGGTGGTAGTTTTAATTCTATTGTTTTAGATAATGAAACTATTAATTTTATTAAATATGAAATTCGTAGAAGAACTAATAAGTGTATTAGATGTGGGAAGATTCATAGTTTATTAGATGATGGATTTCTTAGATGTGATTTAAAAAATGACATTAATGGAGATTTAATTACTTGCGAGCCTATTAATGAAAATTCTATGATTTTCAAATGTGATATTTGTATTAGTAAACATTATAATGAGAATGATTATAAAAAATGTGTTGAAATATGTTCTAAGAGAAAAGAGTTTTTTAATAATCACCCACACACTCTTATATTCGCTTCGCAGATGGAACCATGGTTGAATAGAATTAGTTTATATTAACATAATCTTACTAATAATATGGGAAAAATTGAATTCAAATGCTTACGCATTTTCATCTAATTTTAATAAATAAAAATTGAATATTTTATAATTAGTTTATAGTTAATAATTAGTGAATAATGGAAACACAAATGGTGCCTCCCACTAATCTATTTAAAAAATGTAGAATTTTAAGTCAAAATCCAGTATACAAGGAACTATTTTTAGTTTTAAAAAAAAAAGGTTTCTATTGTATTAATGTTAAGAACAAGTCTATAAAAAAAGTGCCTTTTTATATGCAATACGATATGTTCCCCATTTCATTTTCATCTAATGGAGAACATTTTATTATTATTGTAAACACTACTTATAATAATAATATATATGTATTTGATTCTAAAACATTATATCAAGTAAACTCATTTGGCTTGTCTGATAAGATAAACATGTATGGTTCTGTTGTTAGTTATAATGATATAGACATGACTCATATTGATTTTTATGTTGTTTATAATGAATATTTAGTATGTAATGTTGAATATTCCAGAGAACCATATCGCCGGCATGAATACTCTCCTGAATTACTTGATACAGGCATTGAAGTATACAACATTATTACAGGTGAATTGGTTGCAAATAGTTTTACCATTAAATGCGGTAAATTGTATATTACAGATAATATTCTTTATTGTATTATGTGTAATAAAACAAAAGACCATTATGGATTAACTCCACATTTAGAATTAACATGCTTGGTACATTATCCAGAATTACCTAGACCTTTCCAACATTCACCCAAATATTATTTTGGATCAGATAGTGTGTATTTCTCAGTAAAAACAGAGAATAATGAAAATAAACTATATTCTTGTTACCAGAATAATAAAGGTATAACAACTACTGCTCATATTAATCTAAATTTTAAATTTCCATCAAATAATATTATCATAGAGAATATGATTCATGTTCCAAGATATAACTGTTTTATGGTTGGAACATTATATTATCATTTTAGTATTAGAATTTTAGTATTAAATAACGACATGAATAAATGTCTATTTCATTTTGATATAAACGCCTCGCGTAGTTTTTTTGTATTAGATGATGGAAAAATTATTTATGATTTAAATGATCGGATTTATTCAATTGAAACACCGTTAAATACACTTGAATATTTTAAAACATCATTAGAAAGACACACCGAATATTTTTTACCAGATGAATTAATAGACAGGCTTATTTATTTCTTTTAATTTTATTATTTTTATATATAATATTATATATGGATTATACAAATAAAATACAAGAAATAGAAAATAATATTAGAAAAATAAACGATATACACGATAATATATCTAAAAAATCAAACGAGGTAAGTGCAAAAATTGAAATGTTAAATAAGAAAAAAAACTTAAAATTAGATGATTCAACCCAGTTATTAGCATTTCAAAATAAAATAATTCATAATGAATTAGTTTATCTTAATAATCATAGAACCATTATTAATTCAAGTTTAATATCAATGTTAATAACATCATCTGAAAATATTACATTAATGGCTTTATCTGTTATTACAATGAATAAAGATATATTAAATAATGAAAACAATCTTATTAAAAGTTCAAGTAAGAAAGATGAAATTGAAAAAATTGTTAATGATATTACTCATAATTTAAATTTAATTAGTAATTTAATTAGTCATATTAGAGAATATAATAAAGAATTAACAGAAACAATTAAAAATAGTAATTTACATTGTAATACATTAAATGAAAATTTGGAATTCGTATGTGGTCATATTGAATTAGAGTATAATAAACACAAAAATGATATAGAGAAACTATTAGATTATTTTATAACATATACAAATAAAATATTAGAACAAAATGAAAATATGATACTCTTGAAATTTGTATCTTAACCAAAGGTTAAAAAACTGAATAATTTATTTAAAAATTAGTAAAGTTAAATATATAATGATTATATATTTAATCTTACTGCATTTAATTATTGGTGAAACAAAAGGACATAATATATTAAATAATGATTTATTCTCAGCTAAATTTAATAATAATAAAATATTAATTACATCAGGTTATTATAATACTGCTGATAAAATATCATATGGATATTTATTAGAAGAAAATACTAATAATAAAAAACAAATTGAGTTTGAATATATTATAAAAGATAATGAATATTCAATGGATTATGTTAAAACTACTCTTAGTTCTTCTATTGTGAATATTGATATTATTAATAAGATGTTTGTAAATACTACTTATGATAAGAATGATTATAATAAAATTACTAAATTTACAAATGATAAATTATATATCACTATAGTTATAAATAATTGGAAGAATCAAAGTAAAAATAATGATTTAATATTAGATTTAGATTTTGATAATAATATTTATGATATTCAATCTGAAAATAATAATTATTTTGAATTTTCATATGCAAATTATATTATTCATTTTACAAAAACATGTAATGCTGACTCTTATAAAAAAAATGTATTTATTACTAAATTTAAAAAATCTAATAAATTACTAATTCATTTCCCTCATCATCAAAATCATATTATATATACATATTCAATTTCTTTGAAAAAAAAATCAAATATTCTATATTGGATTATTATACCTATTATTAGCTTTTCTGTTCTTTTCTATAAATATAAACAAATGCGACAATCTCAGTATAATAATTATTATAATAAATATAAATATTATTAACCATAGTTCACAAGCTGATAATAATTCTAAAAATATATTGTTAAGTATTAACAATATATTTTTAAAGTTACCCTACCAGTAGGGTAAAATTGTGAACAACGGTTAATTTATCTTAGATGTCTACTCAATTAATATTTTAAATAAAAATTTAAAACGTCATAAGCGTTAATAATTATAGGAAAAATTGAAAATATCGTTGGAAGTTATTAATAATTATGCTAATAACAAAACAATCAAATATTGTTTTGTTATAAGAAAAATTGAAAATATTAATCAGTAATTTATGTTATAAATAATTGAGTAATGTCTGCTTTATTAGTAAAGCAATCTAACTTAATACTATTACCATATGAGATTCTTATTGATATAATAATATATTTAGATGCAAATGCATTAAAATCTTTATTATATGTTTGTAAATTTTTAAGGCGTTTTATATTTGAACAAAAATACATTTTCATTAGAAATTTTATTAAAATGTATCCATATGAAATACTATTTTGGAATAATGTTCAAAATAATGATGATTTTGTAATCGGTATATTCATTCAAAGTTTTACATTGTCTAATTTATTTGAACATACATGTATTAGAAATGAAATTAAAATGCTTTATAGTATTAATAATCTCAGAGAAATTAAAATGCTTTATATTATGATAGTTCATTTTAATAAAATTAATGCAAATTATGCTGCTCATCATATTAGTAAGCTTAATATTAATGGAGCTTATCACTATTATATAATTACATCTAAATATCCAGATATTATTTATAAAAATTTAGATAATCTAGAACTAGGACATGACATTCAATGGCTTGTTAATAATTATGAAGATATGGATGAATTTTATAAAAAAATAGATAATGCAATTGATATTGGAGGAATAGCATCTGATGCATTTAGTACAATTCTTTTGAATGATTATAATGTTTATTATAATTATTTATTATTTAATATTCCTAGTAAAGATGCTGCTGAATTTTCATATAGTGGTTATGATATATTTTCTGAAGAAATATTAATAACATACAAAGCATTAATTCCAATTATTGGTAAAACTTATGGTGTATATTTTATACTTGAAATGAATGAAATGAATATGTTAGAAGAAGAAGAAAATATCATTCATATTTTATCAATGCTATATAGACACAATATTGAAAATGTTAAAATTGCAAATTTAATTATCAATGATTATTCTGAAAATTTTCTTCAAATAGTAATAAATATGACTTGTGCTAACAGATATGAGTTATGTACCGAAAGATGTTAATATTATAGAATCTTTAGAGATTCATTTCATGTATAACATCTACTAAACTTGTTACATCTCTTAATTTATCTAATAAATTTGCTATTTTTAATTTACTATTATATAAACCATATAGTATTTCATTTAATATATTTTTATCACGTTTATGATAAATCATTGAATAAGATGCTTCTGTGTCTGTATAAATATTATCAATTATTGATATTAAATTATTAAATAATTCTATATCTGTATTTTGATTTGTATTACTTCTTAAATAATCTAAAATTTCTATAAATTTTGTTACATCTTTTGTTGATTGATAAGTTAAAATAAATTCATTTAATTTAACAATTTCATCTAATAAAATGTTTTTTTCTATAAACATATTCATTAATATAATTAATATATTATTTATTTTTTAAACTTATATTATAAGAATATTCGTAATCTTCGATTTTTACGAATCTCACATAAACATATTTACACAATCACTATTAACCTTTGTTCACAAGATGTAAATAATTTAAAATATATTTTATTAATACTTAATAAAATATATTTCAAGTTACCCTACATGTAGGGTAAAGTTGTGAACTTTGGTTAAACTGATATATTTATATCTAATATATCATCATCTTTAAATAAATTATTATGAGAAGTATTATCATTTGTTTGTATTTCTGTATATTCTCTTAATTGTTTTTTTTTATAATCATTAATTAATTCTTTAATTTTATAATAACTAATAAAACTTGTTGCAGATAATGTAATTCCATTATTAATTAACATCATTAAACTTTCAACTTCAATTGAATAGGCACCCCAAATTAAACACGCAGTTATTCTCATTAGTAAAAAAATACTGCTAAAATCTTTAGTTGATTTTACTTTGTATGTTTTAATTACTTGTGGAATATTTTGACATAAAGTTATTATATTACCTATTATTATAAAAATATTCATTGTTTGTGAGACATTTGGATCTAGAATTTCAAAATGCATATTATTATTAACATCCTAATATTTTTCTAAATAAAGATTTTGAATTCGATATCTTTTTGTTGGTTAATTTATTTTCTTCTATTTGCATATTTATTATTGTGTGTTTTATTTCATCTAATGATATGCATTTATATTCATCAAATTTTTTAAATTTTTTTTCTTTAATATCTACTTCAAAATCATAATAATATTCTGGTATAAATATTGCATTTGGAATTATTTCAAAATAATTATCTGATTTTAAATAATAGAATTTATATGTTTCATTTATATTAGTTATTGATGATATTTTATAATTAAATTCATTTCTTGGATCCATATAAATATAATCTTTAATCTCTGATAAATCAACAAAATCTATACTTATATTTTCTAATTTATCTAATAAATCTATAAAAGAACATCTTATTTTTATTGTATTAGTTAACATAGTATTATATTATATAACTTTTTAAATTAGTAAAATTTGATTAACCAAATCATGTTCAGATAATTAAACCGTAGGTTATATGGATATTTTTCCATCTTTGATTAGAAAAGCTATAAAACTTTATCTCTCAGGACCGTAGGTATTATTAACATGGGAAAAATTGAAATATCGTGGGGCTGTCGATATTAGACGCCCACGCCATTACTATTAATAACCAAAGGTTTTTATAATTAAGAAATATATATCTTTCTTAATTATAAAAATTGATTGGGATATAGAATTTATGAAATAAATTCTATATACACCAATTAACAGTTATTAAACAAACTTTTGAAGTTTGTTTAATAAAAATTGAAATATAAATTAAATATTATAATAATATATTAATTGTATAATGGATACTACAAATGTATCATTGGATAAATCTCTACCAGATAGTCATCATTTATTAAATACAACAGAAATTATATATAAAAATTTAAATATAGGTAGAGTTTCTAAAGCAATTATTAATGATATTAAATGGATTATTTATAATAGCATTAAATATCAAATAATATATTTTGAAATGAATATAGAAGACTTTTATTATTATGTAATTAAAAGATCTATTAGTTTTTTTGGATTCAAAGAAATTCATGCAAATGAAATATTTGTTTTTCTTGCAAATAATATACATTTAATATCTACAATTAATTTTACGTTATGTGATTTAATTGTATTTGAATATTATGGTTATTTTTCTGAAGATATTAAATATCATATTTATTTGCTTCTACGTAATTCTAATATATCTATTTTGCATGAAATGAATCCTAATTATGAATATGCATTGAAGCTACGAAATTTACTTTCACAATATTATCATAATGAGGAAGGTTTAGATATTCTTGTTGTTTATATTATGTGGATTAATAATTATCAACATATTGAAATTAATGATTTGAGTGTATTTATTAGTGATATAATTAATAATAGACCCATATTAAAATATTATAGTTCAATTAATAATAAAAAAGATTTAAAAGACATTCTGAAAAATATTAATTATAATATTATTACACAGTCTTTTTTATAAAAATTGATTGAAAGAAAGAAAAATCATAGATTTTTCGTTTCTATTTCAATCGTGTTCAGACCAAAGGTCAATAGAATTGAAAATCTAAAAGATTTTCAATACCCATAAAAATTGATTTATTTAAATTTAAATATAAATATATATTAATAATAAATGGATAATAAAGGTTCTGTTAAAGTTCAATGTAATGGAATGTGTTTTCAACTTGCAGAAGATGGAAGTATTATTACTGTTCCATATCCAGATTTAAAATCTATACCTGAAAACCAAACAATTGATAATAATTATAAATGTAATATTTGTAATAAAACATTTGTTAAAAAATCATATTACAAACAACATGTTATTTCTCATATGAAAAAATTTGAATGTAATATATGCAAATGTAAATTTTCTCATCATCATCATTTAAATCAGCATATGATTACTCATGAAAATCCCAATAGTCATGTATGTCATATTTGTAATAAAACATTTACATTTAAATTTAATCTTAATACTCATAGTAAGAAACATATTAAATGTTATGATAAAGATGGTAATATTATATATATTTAATTTATAACTATTAGAGGAATATATGAAAAATTGAAAAAATAATATTTACATACTTTTTAAATATAAAATGTACATATGGTGTCATTATGCACGCCTTCTGTAAAAATGAATTGTATTCCAGATGAAATTATCTTATTTATGTGTGAACATCTTTATCCACTTGATATGTGTAATTTTATGTTCACATCAAAGCATTATTACAACTTAATACTCGATAGAATATCATATTTCGCAGACTTATATTCAAAAATGTTGCATTTTGATGTTGAGAAATTTATGTGGAGTCAATTTAATAATGAATATTTATTAATTAAGGATAAGGAACAGTTATTCTTAAGAATGTTATTTATTCACAAGTTTCCGCAAACAACTATAATGGAAGAAGTATGGGAAGAGTATGATTTAGAAAATGATGATAATTATGGACCATTAATCATCGCCAGAAATTCATCAAATGAAGAATCAGAAGAAAACGATGATATTAATAATGAACTATACATTACTAAATTAAAGTGTGGTATTATTGCAGGATTAACAACTGTTTCTATTGATATTTCTGCAATGTATTCATATTCATGTAATTTTCCTTCATTTTTATTTCTATTTAAGTTTATAACAAAATATAATGATGCTGCATCGCTTTGTGTTGAGCTACTTGAATTTGAAATTGTTAAACATGTGTCTGAAGGTATTACTTTTGAAATGTTAGACAGTGAATTTCAAAAAGTATTAGCATATGGAATATCTGAATATGATACATATATGATGTTTATTGAACATGAAATAGAATATTTTCTGCATCTTATTTCTTATGGTTTTGATAATAATATGGCAAGACTAAACAGTGATCAAGATTTTTCAGATTATAAATTAGAAATATTTAATGCAATTCGTCATATTATTGGTAATACACTTGCTTACCATTTATTATTCGAGTTATATATTAATATAGATGATTATCCGGAATTATTACAAACAATAGTTGAACATCGTCTAAGTGGGATGAGCGATGATATAATCATGCAACTTCAATTAGTTTAATTAATCATATCACACATTTTTTTATTATCATATAATATTATATATATAATATTATATGGAAGAAAAACGTAACTACTGGAAAGAGGAAGAAGAATTATTATTAAAAGACTGGGCGGATAAAGCCCAATGTTATGAATTATTACATTCTAAAAGTCATGGTATATATAAACAAAGACATGCTTATTTTGTAATTCCTGTTATTATTATTTCTACATTAACAGGTACAGCTAATTTCGCACAAGATAAAATATCAAATCAATCTGATAGAGATATATTTGTTATGGTAACAGGTGGTTTAAATATTTGTGCTGCGATTGTTTCAACTATCGGTCAATTTTTAAAAGTATCAGAAATGAATGAAGGTCATAGAGTAGCTTCATATTCATGGGGTAAATATTATAGACATTTAAAAACAGAATTAGCAAAACATCCATTAGATAGAATAAATCCAAAAGATTTAATAGCCATGGCAAAAGAAGAATATGATAGATTATTAGAGTTATCTCCGATGATTCCTAAAAAAATCATTAAACAATTCAACATGACATTTTTAGAAAATGATGAAATATCCAAACCAGAAATATGTGATATTATTACACCAACTACTATTTATCAAATGACTAAAGAAAAAAGAGAATCAATGATAAATACATTTAATCCTCGGCCACCTATTGAAGATACAGAGAAGGATTCAGATGAAGAAATAATAGAAGAAAAAAAAGAAAATCCATTAATAGAAAAATTTAAACAATCATTCTTTAAAATTCATCTTAGATATCCAACAGAAGAAGAAATTAAAGCATCATTAGGTAGTTTATATCATGATGATGAAAATGAAGACCACACTATTATAAATATAAATGAATCAACTATATAATAATTAACCATAGTTCCATTCGCGAAAATCGAAGATTACGAATATAAGCTGTAAATAAATTTGTGAACAACGGTTAATTTATAATTAAAATAATAACTTTGCTAATTTATAAGACGGAATTAAAAATTCCGTACTTTTATATAAACAATACTTAAAATCATTCTTTTCTTTAATAAATTTTAATTCATCTAATATACTATTGTCTGTATCCATTATATTTAATGCTAAAAATGAATCTATTTTATCATCTTTTAATTTATATAATAATAATTGTAACATTTTATACAAATTATTTGATATATTAGAATAATAATATAAATAACCGTCCTTCATATATTCATTTGGTCTTTCTAATACAGATATATTTATATAATAATAACTTATAAAATCTAATACATTATTATTTTCGACAAGTACATATGTTATTACATGATTATTTACAAATGAATTTATAAAAGTCTCTTTTGTAAATAGCTCATGTACTGTAAATTTAATAATATATTTATTATACAATTCAAAACATTTATCTATATATAGAAAATTATTATCTGGAGTTATTTTTATTAATTCTTTTTTTCCTTTTATTTTTGGTAAACTATAATATTCTTCTAATTCATTTAGGGTATTACTACTATTAATATAATTAATTTCATATAAATGTTTTATATTTATCATTCGACTATAATATTTTACACTTGATAATAGATTATTATAGTTACTTTCACTTGTAAATATTGCATCATATACATTATCTTCATTTGATATTTTTATTAATTCATTTAATAATATTCTACATAATTTATTATTTCTTTCATTTTTTTTTATACATAGAAAATCTACTTCTATTAAATCTTCTATTTTTTTATTTAATGATACTTTTATATATCGTGATGATATAAAACCTACTAAAATATTATTATGTGTAATACCGAGTGCTTTGCTTTTTAAACAATTTAAATACCAATGAATAAATTCTGTTGTGTAATTAAATCTATATTTATTTCTATTATCTTCTACGTAATTATATTTTAAAAATTCTGCTATTTCTTTACATTCTTCTATATTTGTTACATCAAATATTTTATAAATATAATTATCCGGACAAGTAATCGTATTCATCATAATAATATTCATAATATATAAATATTATTTTAATGCGATTAAGATAAATAATTATATTAATATTATATAATATGGATTTATTAATAGACCATACATATAATTATAATAAATGCTATTGTGATAATGAAAATTATAATTGTATTAATTTAAATAATTGTAAAAATAAACAAATTATTATTGATAATTTACCAATTATAAATAATATATATAAATTAGATACTAATATTAATGATAATATGATTGAACCAAATGAATTTAGAAAATTATTAGAATATATTATTAAATTTAATAAATCTAATGATGATAAAGTTGTATATTTATTAAGTTATTTATATTTATTAATTAAAAATATTAAATTAATAGAATCATTATATTTTTTTTATGAACATTTTGTCGTTTTCGCATTTACTGTTTTAAAATATAATATTCTTATTAATCATTCATATGTTAATAAATTCAATAATTATTTTATTAAACATTTTAAAAATGAAGGTTATGATAATGTATATTGTTTTAAAATATTAAATAAATGGTGTAATATTTTTGAAGATATTATAAATAAACAAAATTAATAATATTAATAGCTAGCTATTAATATTATTATGGGAAAAGTTTGTTTAATAAAAATTGAAACCACTAAAGTGATAATAATTTTACTAATAATAAAAATGAATACTAGTATTCATTTTTATTATGGGAAAAATTGAAATATTTTATACATAAAAATATTATCAATAATATTGTTATGAATGTATTTAGGTGCATTATATCTAAGTCTAAAAAGGATATTCTAGAACTCCTTAAAGAATGCGTCAATAAAAGTTCATATGTTTGTCTTCATAATCATATTAGAAATATTAATCAAACTGAATATAGTACATTTTTTAACTATATTTTGGATCTGAACAATCATGAATTAATTACAAAAGTTATTAATTCTCTTTATAATATTAATTCTAAAAATGCATTTCTTAATTTGTATATTAATCATATTATTAAACTATTTTTAGATGTTAAACAAAATAGTTTTATTTTTGAGAATTATATAGATATAATTAAAATGTGTTCACTTGATTGTTTAAAAAATAATATTAAAAATATTATTAAAACATTATCACTTGAACAATTTAAAATACTTGTTAAATCATTCAATATGAATTTTATATATTTGAAAGACATTACTATATATGGAAATTTTGAAATTATTAAATTTGTTACAAATAATTTCGGAATCTATGAAAATAAAACAATTATTGAATTTATTATTTATATTGCTAACAATAATAGTGATATTGATTTTAATATATTAAAATGGATATTTCATAATTATAAAGATTTAATAAATAAAAATATATTATATATTGTTGAAAACATAACAAATTTTTCAAATAATAATAATTCATATGTAATCATCGATTATTTATTCTTTTTAATGGAAATTAAAAAGACAGATATATATAAAATTTTTAAAAAAATTATATTTAATGGAAATGATATATTATTTTCTTACATGTCTATTAAATATTTCTCTAAAATTCCTAATTTTAATTATTTTGAATATGCATGTTTATTTTCTAATCCAAACAGTGATTTGAATAACAATTTAATCGGTGTCGCTTTTTTAAAAACACAATTATCTAGTGATAAACTGGATGAAATATTTAATAATGTATGTAAGTATAAAATATTTTCATCTATTAAATGGTTTACTACGTTCTTATCAGATAGATATAAATCAATAGATAATATTGTTTCTGATGGTTCTATTCAATTAATTATTTCTCCATTTTATATGGATAAAAAATGTAAATTTTTTCAACAAACACATACATCTGAATGTTGTGTGTGTTTTGAAAATATGCCGAGTATTGTACAATTAAATTGTCATGCATCTCATATTGTATGTACTGAATGTTTTGAAACTACATTCAATATTAAACAGAATTGCCCTCTATGTAGAGCAAATATTAATATTTCAGAATGTACAGTCAAGTTACAAAGTTAAAATATCTAAAGAAATTTTAACTTGACTCTACTATTTATTTATAATTTTTCTATTTCTTAATTTTAATTTATTTCTAGCAATGTTTCTTCTAATTAAATTATTTTGTTTAATTAAATCTATTTTACTAACTATTTTCTTTTTATTTTTTTTATTTATTTTTGTTGCATCATCTACTAGAGTCCATATTTCCCAATGTGCACCGAAATCATTAAAATTATAATATGTATAACCTTTATCACCCCATGATGTACCCCAGGAATTCCTTATTATAAATGATGTTCTATTGTAACCTACTACTGTCATTGCATGGCCACCTAATAATGATTCATTATTATTTTGTTTCCACATATTCATTGTAAAGTTGTATACAGGAAAAGATATTAAACATGGTCCATATAAATATAGAGCTTTTTTTAAAGCATCTAGAGTTAATATAGTCGAATAACCTTTTATTTTATATTTTATTGCATTAGATAAACATTCTTTAGTTAGTTTATTTTTATTATTAAATTTATTATACGGTAATAATTTTTCTTCACACGCACCTAGGTTACTTAATATTCTCATTACATCTCTTGGATACATGCCTTCTGATGTTTTATCTTCTCTATTTAAATAAATAAACCCTGGAGAAAAATAAGATGAAAAATTAATATCTTTTCTTTCTTGATATTCTTTTATACATGCGGCTGTCATAGCAGCACATGTTCCGTATTTACCTTGATTACGAACAGGTAATAATTCATTTCTTAAATCTAGAATAGTAGGAAGTTCTCCTGTATAATTTAATATTGATTCTAATACCCAATCTCTTGAATCTATAGGAGATTGTGTAACTAAACATAATCTATAAGACATTATATATGTTTTATAAATTATTTATGAATTAAATCCATCAAATATTCTAAGTGAAGTGAAAAAGAAAAATAATAAAAAATATATTATTACAAAAATTACATAATATTCATATTTTATTGGAACATCTAAACCTAATTCTTTCCTTGTTCTCTCTTGTGCCATATGACAATTCCAATAATAAACATTATATTTTTTATTAGTCATATTTTTTTGCATCATATCATAAATAATTGATATATTCATTGGTTCTTTTAACGTTCTTCCGTCTTTTTTATCCCATGCGAAGTCTTCTTCTAATACAGAATATTTTTTTACCTGTATTGGTTTTATTTCTCTTAATAATACTCTGTTTTTTAATTCTTTACTACCACTTCCATATTCTAATATAAAATATTTATTAATAGTTTTTAATAATAATGCAGAATGACAGAATATTGATGTTTTAATATGAAAATTATATAATTGTCTTTTAATAACATGAATTTCTGTTACCATATCAGGGTCTAAATATGAATAATTTATATTATTATCTGATAATTCAGGTTCTCTTAAATATTTTAAAATATTATTAATATTCATTATATTCATAAACATATTTATATAAGTATATATGATAATAATTATAATTAATCGAATAATATTATTATAATGTAAAATTATAATGTAAAATTATAATGATTGTATAAATATTCATTTTTCTCTTGAATTGTTTTATATTTATAATTTCTTAAATAAGAATAACATAATTCTTCATTTGGTTTTATGTTATTTATTGTTTTAAATACCATTTTGTCATTTTCTGGATAAAATATTATATTCGGATTATTAGAATGATTCATCATTGCACCTATTGGTAAAATTACTGGATTATTATTCATATCAAATGCATTAAATAAATACTTATAGTAATGCATATATAAACATTCTTTATCAAAAAATAATAAATAGTTTTTTATTATTTTATTTTTACAATTTTTAATTAGTTTAATTATATTTATATTATAAGGATTATTTATATTACCTATGGGGTTTTTAATTGTAGCTCTTGGATATAGATTCTTAATGAAAAGACTGTCTTTATATTTAAGAATTAGATAAAGCATTTGTAATAACTTCTCTTCATTATCTTTTATATTATTTGATAAATAAATCTTTGGATGTTCTATTAGAATGTGTGTATTTTTTTCTATAAAATTTGTTGATATTATTTTATATGAATCATTTTCATATACTATTTTTATATTTGGATTTATTATATCATTCATTAATATTATTCTAATTATTGCTTAAAATAAATACTTCATTTCCATGAATCCAGTTATGAGATATTATTTTAAAATATTGAGATAATAGTTCTTTTATTTCTTCTATATTGAAAATATAATAGTAACGATTTCCTTTTATGTTTCCTTTATTATCTTTAAATGGTACTATATTATTACCATATTTAAATTTATTATTTAATTTTTTATTATGTGATTGATTTATTGACCACACTGATAAAAGTATTTTACTATTATTTAATAGTACTCTTTTGATTTCTTTTAAACACATATGTCTCCGTTCATTATTTGATAAATGATGAAAACTTGCTATTATTATCATTCCATCAAATATATTATTATTAAAAGGTAATTTTGTCATATCAGATAAAACTACGTTTAATTTTTTATTTTTAGCAATATTTATAAAATTTATACAATTATCTATACCAATAAAATTATAATTTTCATATTCCATATTACGTCCACTACCACATCCTAAATCTAATAATATTGAACTTTTATTGAAAGAATATATAAAATCATCAACCCATGTCCATTTTGTCAGTCGTTTATCTGAAAAATCGTTAGCTATGTTCTCATAAATATTTTTAACATTCTCTATTTCAAATTCCATTTACAAATATGATTTTATATTAAAAATTATTATTTTCAATTTTATAATTACTATAAAAATAATATAAGTAATATTATATGACGTGGAATGCAAGCGATATAATCACTACAACATTTTCATTTGTGTTTTTAATTACTACTATTATTTCATATATTTATAGTGAATATCCATATATTAAAATACCATTAGCTATTTCAACTGTATTATTACTCGGGTTTAATATTGCTTCTGTTTTATTACATGTTAAAGGAGCATGGGAAGCAGAATCTGGAACTTCAGATAGACATACACATGCATTTTTTGGTATTACACAATTTATATTAATTATTGTTATTATTTTATTAATTAAAACATTAAATACATCATAAAATATTATGAAAGAATTATATATATTAACTTTTTTAGTTTATATATATAAAAATTGAAATATTTTTTATTAATTAATTCTTATTATATTTTGTTTATGTCATTACAAAATATTAATGATATAACTATAGATGAATGGATACAACTACCTTATTATTATGGATTACTTACACCGATTGAAGCTTTAAACTATTTCATTTCAGATGATGAAGCATGTAATGAAACATTTATTATTATAGACATTACTGTATTAAACGATGAGTATTTATATTCATGTAGATTTCGCAAAATAACTGGGCGTTTTACTATTAATGTTCGTGGTTATACAGATAATGAAAGACATCTCGTATATCAAACACGTATGACAGAAGATTTACATAATGCTATTATTGCTAGTAGTGGGCGTCATCATGAAAAATCTTTAATTTTTCATAATAAAAATTGAAATATTATTAATTTAAAATGCCTATAAATTACAAATCTATGAACATGACATCGCCAAATGGTAATGTTATTAATCCTATTTTTAATGGGACTGACGAACCTCTTACACCTGATAGACCAACACTTCCTCGTATTACAATGGCACCATTAAGAATTTCGCATGTAAGTGTAGTATATGACGCATCACTTTTTTATTATGAAGACACGGACACAACAGACGAAGACGAAGATGAACCTGTTACACCTAACCGTCCAACTGTGCTTGCAAGCACGAATGCTCCTATTCATTCAATTGAACCTATGACACCGTATCATCCAACTGTTCCTGCAAGCACAAATGCTCCTGCGCAACTAAATGAAAATTCAAATGTGTTTCAAATTATAGATAACATTTTCATCTATAACGATGAGGAAGATGATTATAGGCCAGTAAAACGTTTGTTTAATATGTAAATAATATGATAAATCTGAAACAAATTAAAAATTTAATTTGTTTTAATTATCAATATTTAAAGATGGAAAACTATTTATTACACTCTTTATAATGTCTCTTTTGCCGTTAATACACCCATTGCTAAAATACTTACAATAGCTAAAGGTAAATGAACATTACCGAGCGTATTTATGTCT
>JACCEB011184720.1_pt1 | contig 22815 bp, 15 predicted proteins | sample 7454761 | NCBI WGS metagenome assembly JACCEB01 (sample SAMN15323454, study PRJNA562643) | freshwater metagenome | isolation source: river surface water | place: USA:Blue River Watershed | collected 2017-08-18 | reverse complement strand
GTTTTTGGTGGCAGCGGCCATGGTCAGCGCCTGGCTCATCACCGTGGCCAACATTCCCGCAGAGGTGGCCAAGATGATGGAGCCCCTCATGGACAACAAGATGTTGTTGATGGTGGTGTTGATGCTCTTGGTCATTGTGGTCGGCACGGCGCTGGACTTCACCCCCACGGTGCTGATCCTCACGCCCGTGCTGATGCCCTTGGTCAAGCAAGCGGGCATCGACCCTGTTTACTTTGGCGTCTTGTTCATCATGAACAATGCCATTGGCTTGATCACGCCGCCTGTGGGCACCGTGCTCAATGTGGTCTGTGGTGTGGCCAAAATCAACATGGACACGGCCTTCAGGGGCGTGCTGCCTTTCCTGTTGGCCCAATTGGGCGTGTTGGCCTTGTTGATTGCTTTTCCGGCCATCGTCATCGAACCGATGAAGTGGATGTTGCGTTGATTTTTTAACCCTGTGTTTTTTATAAAGGAGACAACCATGTTGAAACGCAGAAATTTGGTCACCCTGATTGCGGGTACCTTCCTGGTGGCATCGAGCGCCATGGCGCAGTTTGCCGAGCGCAACATCAAGTTCACCAACGGTGTGAACGAAGACCACCCGGTGGGCGTGGGCGTGAAGAAGATGCAGGAAGTGCTGGCGGCCAAAACCGGCGGCAAGATGAAGATCACGGCGTTCTGGGGTGGCTCGGCCGGTGGTGACTTGCCCGCTACCCAGGCCTTGCGCGCGGGCACCCAAGAGATGGTGTGCACCTCCAGCTCGCCCTTGGTGGGCATTGTCAAAGAGTTGGGCGTGTTTGACCTGCCATTCCTGTTTGCCAACGAAAAAGAAGCCGATGCGGTGCTCGATGGTCCTGCAGGCCGGTATTTCAATGCCCGCCTGGAAGCGGCTGGCCTGGTGAACCTGGCGTATTGGGAAAACGGTTTCCGCAACCTCACCAACAGCAAGCGCCCCGTCACCAAGCTGGAAGATTTTGAGGGTGTCAAAGTTCGCGTGATGCAGAACAACATCTTCCTGGACACCTTCCGGACACTGGGCACCAATGCCGTGCCCATGGCTTTTGGCGAGGTGTTCACCGCACTGGAAACCAAGACCATTGACGGGCAGGAAAACCCCTTCGTGACGATCGAGACCTCCAAGTTCAACGAAGTGCAGCGGTTCTTGAGCGTCACGCGCCATGCCTACACGCCTTTCCTGATCCTCTACAGCAAGAAGCTGTGGGATCAATTGAACCCCCAAGAGCAAGCCGTGTTGCGTGAAGCCGCCCTGGAGGGCCAAAAGGTTCAGCGCGCTGCCAACCGCGCATTGAACGAAAGATCTCTGGCTTCGCTCAAAACCAAGGGCATGCAGGTCAACGAAGTCAGCGCTGCCGAGCAAAACCGCATCCGCGCACGCGTGGCTTCGGTGTATGACAAGCACAAGGACTCGATTGGACCTGACGCCATCAAGGTGGTGCAAGACGAGCTGCGCAAGGCGCGCGGCGGTTGATCTTCAACCGCTTGTCCTAGGCGCTGTTGCAATGCGCTGACCCCAGAGCTCCACAGCCAGAAGCTGTGGGGCTTTTTTAACGTCTCGATGGGTGTTCTCATGAAAATCACGCAACTCGAAACCATCCGCTTGGGCGAGTTCCCCAACATCATCTGGGTGCGCCTGCACACCGACGAGGGCTTGGTGGGGCTGGGCGAAACCTTCATGGGCGCGCAAGCGGTCGAGGCCTATTTGCACGAATGGGTGGCCCCCAAACTGGTGGACCAAGACCCGCTGGCCATCGAGTCGCGCCAGCGCGACATCAGCGGTTATTTGGGCTGGCGTGGGTCTGGTGTGGAGACGCGTGGCAATTCGGCGGTGGACATCGCGTTGTGGGACATCTTTGGCAAAGCCGCGGGCATGCCGGTGTACACGGCCCTTGGCGGCAAGAGCCGTGACGAGATCCGCGTGTACAACACCTGCGCGGGTTACCAGTACATCCGCAGCAACGTGAACCAGACCAGCAGCAATTGGGGCTTGGGGCAGGGCGCAGGGCCTTATGAAGACCTGCAAGGCTTTTTGCACCGCGCCGACGAGGTGGCCGAGTCGCTTTTGAGCGAAGGCATCACCGGCATGAAGATTTGGCCTTTTGATGTGGCCGCAGAAAAGTCGCACGGCCAGTACATCAGTCCGCAAGACCTGGACACCGCGCTGGAGCCCTTCCGCAAGATCCGCAAGGCGGTGGGCGACAAGATGGACATCATGGTGGAGTTCCACAGCCTGTGGCGCTTGCCCATGGCGCAAAAGATTTCACGCGCCTTGCAAGAGTTCGACACCTTCTGGCACGAAGACGCGATCCGCATGGACAGCCTGGACCTGCTCAAGCAGTACGCGGTGGACTGCAAAGCCCTGATTTGTGCCAGCGAAACGCTCAGCTACAAATGGGGCTTCAAGGATTATTTGCAAACCGGGGTGGCGGGTGTGGCCATGCTCGACTTGAGCTGGTGCGGCGGCCTGACCGAAGCCCGCAAGATCGCTGCCATGGCCGATGCCTGGCAATTGCCGGTGGCGCCCCACGACTGCACCGGTCCGGTGGTGTGGGCCGCGTCCACCCACCTGTCACTGCACGCGCCCAATGCGCTCATCCAGGAGAGCGTCCGGGCTTTTTACAGTGGTTGGTACAAGGAGCTGGTGACCGAGTTGCCGCAGGTGAAAAACGGCATGATCAGCCTGAACGACAAACCGGGTTTGGGGCTGGAGTTGCTGCCCGACTTGCACAAGCGGGCCGATGCGGTGGTGCGCATCAGCCGATAAAAAAGGGGCCGACAAGGCCCCTGTGGACGGGAAAAGGCTCTCGATCAGCCGCGACCCACATACGGCATGTTGGTGGCCATGACGGTGGTGAACAGGATGTTGGCCGACAAGGGCAGACGCGCCATGGTCAGGAAGGTTTCAACCACAGCCGACATGTCCATGCGCGGCTCGGCCTTGATGGTCAGGTCGGCCTGGTGCACGCCCGAGGCCATTTTGATGGTCATGTCCGAGGCCACGTTGCCGATGTCGATCTGGCCCACCGCGATGCTGTAGGGGCGGCCGTCCAAAGACGCAGCGCGGGTCAGGCCCGAGATGGCATGTTTGGTGGCGGTGTAAGCAATCGAGCCGGGGCGCGGCACATGCGCCGAGATCGAACCGTTGTTGATGATGCGGCCGCCTTGCGGGCTTTGCTCTTGCATCAGCTTGAAGGCATGCGACAAGGTGTAGAACGCGCCGTTCAGGTTGATGTCCACAGCGCGGCGCCACTCATCGCCAGACAGGTCGCCGGGCAAGGTGTAGGGCAGGGAGATGCCAGCGTTATTGAACACCAAATCGAGGCGGCCAAAGCGGGCGCGAATCTGGTCGAACAAGGCTTTGACTTCGGGCTCTTTGGACAAATCGGTCGGGATGGCGTGGGCATGGCCAGCGTTGGGGCCGGCTTCGGCCACGGCAGCGGCCAGTGCGTCGGCACGGCGCCCGACCAGGACCACTTGCCAGCCTTCTTTGAGCAGGGCCAGAGCGCAAGCTTTGCCGATGCCGGAACTGGCACCCGTGACGAGGGCGATTTGAGACATGGTGAGAACTTTCTAGAGAGGGCTGGAAAAACCTGTGATTGTCAGGCGTTTTGAAAAGAAATCTGTACCTTGAGCGACTGGCTCTTGTCGGCGGCCAGGTCAAAGGCTTCGATGGCGCGGTCCAGGGGCAAGACGCTGGTGATCACGGGTTTGCCATTGACCAAGCCTTCGTTCAAAAAGCGCACGGCGGTGGCAAATTCGGCATGGAATCGGAAGGTGCCGCGCAGGTCCACTTCTTTGGCCACGATCTGCGTCATGGGCAGACTCATATCCCCCCCCATGCCCACTGTGATCAGCACGCCGCGTGGCACGATGGTGTCCAGGCCCCAGCGCAGCGCGGCTTCGCTGCCTGAGGCTTCAAACACCACCTCAAATTGACCCTTGTCGACCTTGTAGGCATCGAGCGCTTGGGCTTGGGTTTTGAGGTTGATGGTTTCGTCCGCGCCCATCTCTTTGGCGCATTTCAGGGGCAAGTCGGCGATGTCGGCGGCCACGATGCGGGCGGCACCCGCACGGCGCAAAGCACCGATGAGCAGCGAGCCGATCGGGCCGCAACCCGTGACCAAGACTTGCTTGCCCAGCACGCTGCCTGCGCGTTGGATGGCGTGCAGGCCCACCGACAAAGGCTCGGCCAAAGCGGCTTCAGACAGACTCAGGTGGTCGGCGATCGGGTGGGCTTGGTAGCCCTCGATGATGAGTTGCTCACTGAAGCCGCCCTGGATATGGGGGAAGGGCATGGCACTGCCGTAAAAACGCATGTTCAGGCAGTGGTTGTGCTGGCCCGCCTGGCAAAAGCGGCAATGGCCGCAGGGGCGCGAAGGCGAGATGGCGATGCGTTGACCTTGGGGCACACCGCTCACACCTGCGCCGACACCCTCGACCACGCCGGAGATCTCGTGACCCAGCGCAATGGGTTGCTGGATGCGCACCGTGCCAAAACCGCCGTGTTGGTAGTAGTGCAGGTCCGAGCCGCAAATGCCGCCATAGGCCACATTCACGCGCAGCTGGTGCTCGCCCAGGGCAGGGAGTTCGGTGTGTTCGATGCGCAGGTCTTGGGCCGAGTGGCAGACAACGGTTTTCATGGCTCAGTCTGGGGGGTTGAAGGGGTCGGGTGTGGTTGGTGTGATTGCGCCGCAGTCCATGCCCAGCGCACCAAGTCGTCAATCGCCTCGGTGATCGGCAGCTCGATCACATCGCATTCGTCGGCCTGCGGTCGCTCCAGGGTGCGAAATTGACTCTCGAGCAAGTCCAAGGGCATGTAGTGGCCCTCACGCTGGCGCATGCGTTGGGCAATCAGCTCAAAGTCGCCGTTCAGGAAGATGAAAAACACCTCACCCGCTTGCGCCCGAATGCGGTCACGGTAGACGCGCTTGAGGGCCGAACAAGCGACCACGCGGCCTTGGGGGTGGGCTTGGGCCAAATGGGCCCCGATGCGGTCCAGCCAGGGCCAGCGGTCGCTGTCTTGCAAAGGGATGCCGGCGCGCATTTTTTCGACACTCTGGGGCAGGTGCAGGTCGTCGCCATCGACCATTTCCAGGCCCACACGTTCCGCCAAAGCTTGGGCCAAGGTGGTCTTGCCGCAACCCGCGACGCCCATCACGATCAAGCGCAAAGACGGGGTGTTCATGCCGACTTGTCGATCACATTTTCAGGAGGGGCATGCATTCGGGCACGGGCGTGCGCAAGGGCTGACCGGAAATGCCTGCCTGCATGTTGGCAAAGGCCAGATCGGCCATGGCCTGTCGTGTTTCGGTGGTGGCACTGGCCATGTGCGGCGTGAGCACCACATTGCTCAGGCGCCACAGGGCTTCGGGCACCTGGGGCTCATGGGCAAACACGTCCAATCCTGCGCCGGCGATGGTGCCTTGTTGCAAAGCCTCGATCAGCGCGGACTCATCGACCACGCTGCCGCGCGCCACGTTGATCAAAAATCCCCGAGGCCCGAGTGCTTGCAGGACTTGGGCGTTGATCAAATGCCGGGTGCCGGTGCCGCCGGGGGTGATGGCCACCAAAAAATCCACATGGGCGGCCAGCTCCAGGGTGCTGGGGAAAAAGGTGAAACCCGAGTCGGCCTTTTCGCTGCGGGCGGTGTAGGCGATCGACATGCCAAAAGCCTTGGCGCGCTGTGCAATGGCCTTGCCGATGCGGCCCAGCCCCACGATGCCCATGCGCGCGCCCGAGACTTTGCGCGCCAGTGCGATGGGCCCGGCGGGCCAGCGACCTGCGCGCACAAACTGGTCGGCCCGCGGAATGGCCCGCCCCACCGACAGCACCAGGCCCATGGCCAGATCGGCCACATCGTCGGTCAGCACGTCGGGGGTGTGGGTCACTGGAATGCCGAACTCGATGGCGGCACCCACGTCGACACCGTCGTAACCCACGCCGAACACCGACACCACTTTGGCTTGCGGTAACTGCGCCAGCAAGCTGCGTGGCACGCTGGCTTCGCCCGTGCCCGCCACGCCCACGATGCGGGGCGCCAAAGCGGCAAAGGCGGCAGGGTCCTCGGTGTGTGTGCGGTCATGCACGGTGTACAGCGTTTGCAGGGCTTGCAGATAAAAGGGGTGCAGTTTGGCGACTGCCAACACATCGGGTTTGGTGCTCATCGATGGGCCTGATGGGTGAGTGACTGGGGCAGGGCCGGCGCAGGCCCCGGGTGTGATCATCACACCATTGTGGCCCCATTTTTCCTCTGATTAACCCTTGCGCGGTGTTGGCTCGGCGACAATGGCCAACTCTTTATTCCAATGCCATTGGCCCAAGACCCCATGACCCAGCTGAAAAAAGTCATTTTGTTCACCGACACCGATGGCCGCGCCCGTTTTCGCGAGGAATGGGTGCCCTTGACGGAAGGGACACCCCAAAGCCAGTTGTCGGCCCCGATGGCGGCCAGCGCCTGCCAGTTGCGCCAAAGCCCGGTGGGTTTTCGCAGCAGCTTTCATTGCACGGGCCATCCCCAATGGCTGTTTGTGCTGGGCGGTCAGATGGAGATTTTTTTGCAGGACGGCAGCTCGCGCGTTTTTGGACCTGGTGAGTTTTTCTACTCGGCCGACACCTTGCCCGAAGGGGCCACGTTTGACCCTGCCGTGCATGGTCACTGGAGCCGCCAACTGGGGCCTGACCCCCTGGTGACCTTGTTTGTGCGCGATTGAGAGGGCCTCCGCCACCAAAAAAAGAGCCCGCATCTGCGGGCTCTTGTCTTTCAGGGGCCACGGTGCTTCAGCGACCGAAGCCACGGCCACCGCCGCCATTGCCGCCCCGTTTCCCGCCGCCGTAGCCACCGCCACCGCCTCCACCACCATGGCGGCGGCCTCCGCTGGCCAGGCTGTCGATGCTGGTGCGCGTCGGGTCAGGTTGGCCGCTGGTGCGCACGGGCTTGCGGTTGGGTAAATCCAGGCGCGCAAACTGCGTGGTCTTCAAGGGGTCAATGTGGCGTGGCAGTTCGTCGCCATCGTGACGGTGACGGTCTGGACCCCCCTGGCCGCCTTGGGCGCCGCGAGCAGGGCCCCGGCCTTCCGGGCGTGGACCGTTGCGGGGGCCCCGACCCTGACCGTCGCCACGGTTGTCAAAACGACGTCCCTGGCCTTCGCCCTGACCTTCAAAGCGGCCTTCACCCTGCGGACCATTGCGGCGCGAGGGGGGTGGGCTGTTGCGGGGTGGACGGGCTTGGCCCTGACCCTCGGCACGTGGCTGGCGTTGACCCTGGCCGCCACCCGAGGCCTTGTTGTCACGGATGCGCTGCATCATGTCCTGGCGCGCGGCTTTGGCGGCTGCGGCCATCACATCGCGGCTGGGGGGCTTGCCTGCGCCGCCCCACAGGGTCTGGCGACCCATGGCGATGGGCTCGGCCACTTCGCCGGGCTCGGGGCCAAAGCCTTCGAGCATCTGCACCGGAATCTCTTGCTTGGTGAAGCGCTCGATGTCCATCATGAAGCCTTCTTCGTCCAGACACACCAGGCTCACCGCCTCGCCGCTGGCGCCGGCGCGACCGGTGCGGCCAATGCGGTGCACATAGTCTTCCGACACGTTCGGGATCTCGTAGTTCACGACGTGTGGCAAGTCTTCGATGTCGATGCCGCGAGCGGCGATGTCGGTGGCGACCAAGGCGCGGATCTCACCGCTCTTGAAACCGGCCAAGGCCTGTGTGCGGGCGGTCTGGCTTTTGTTGCCGTGCAGGGCCATGGCCTTCACGCCATTTTTGGTCAGGAAATCGGCCACATTGTTCGCGCCAAACTTGGTGCGGGTGAACACCAGCACCTGGCTCCAGTCGTGCTTTTGGATGATGTGCAGCAGCACGTCTTTTTTCTTGCTGCGGCCCACGGGGTGGATCACTTGCGTGATGCGTTGCACCGTGGTGTTGCTGGGCGTGACCTGAATGCTCTGGGGGTTCTTGAGCAGGTTGCCCGCCAGTTCGCGGATCTCGTCGCTGAAGGTCGCCGAAAACAGCAGGCTTTGCTTGTCCTTGGGCAGCAGGGCCAGCACCTTCTTGACGTCGTGGATGAAGCCCATGTCGAGCATGCGGTCGGCTTCGTCCAGGATCAGGATCTCCACCGTGGACAGGTCCAGGTGGCCCTGGCCCTGCAGGTCCAGCAGGCGACCGGGGGTGGCGACCAGAATGTCCACGCCTTTTTGCACGCGGTTGATCTGCGGGTTCATGCCGACGCCACCGAAGATCACGGCGGAGTTCAGTTGCAGGTGCTTGCCGTAGTCACGCACCGACTCTTCGACCTGGGCGGCCAGTTCGCGGGTGGGGGTGAGCACCAGGGCGCGGATGGCCTTGCCGCCAAAGCGGTTCTTGCCGGCTTCGCGCTGGCTGAGCAGGTGCAGCACGGGCAGGGTGAAAGCGGCAGTCTTGCCGGTGCCGGTCTGGGCGCCAGCGAGCAGGTCCTGACCTGCGAGCACGGCGGGGATGGCCTGGGCCTGGATGGGGGTGGGGGTTTCGTAGCCTTGCTCACGCACGGCTTGCACGATGGCCGGAGCCAGGTTCAGTTCTTCAAAGTTCATTCAATGGAGCGCCACACAGGCGCAGGGGATCGGCTTTATCCGTTGTGATTCACAACGGCCAGTCTTGGCCAATCAGTCTCAAGGGGTGGGCATGGAAACCGCGGAAAAGGTTCCGGGTCAGGCCCCAGCAGAACGCTGACGTTGCGGCCACTGGCGGCGGCAACGGTTGCATTGTCGCATGTTTTGTCTCGGGCCTCCTACGCCGCGTGTCGCGTGGTCAAAGGGCTGGCTGCTGCGGCCAGGGCGGTGTGGGCCTCGGTGCGCAGGGTCACCGACATGTGGGCGAGTTCCTGTTCCACCAGGCTCAGGGCCTGCGCGCGCAGGGGCATGTCGTGTTCGGCATGCAGCCAAAACAGCAAGAGGGCCCAGACCCGGCCAGGGCTGCCGGCCTGGCGGCTCAGTTGCAGGACCAGGCCATCCAGAAAACGGGTCGGCACCTGGTGCAGGGTGGCCGACAGCGCGGCGCGGAAATGGCCGTGGGTTTCGGCGTGCACGTTGAAGCCCTGGATGAGTGCCGGCAAAGGATTCCCGCTGGCAGCCTTGTCTTCCAGCCAGGTGGCCAGACTGGCCTGCCGGGGGGGCTGAGGCCGTGACGGGCGGGCGAAGGGCGTGACAGGGCTGTTGCCGGGGGCTGCGGCCAGCACCGCGGGGCGGGCGGTGGGGGCTGTGGCAGCAGCGACCTGGGCGCGAGGCAGCACCTTCGGGCGCATGGGCAAGGGGCTGACAGGCGCCGCAGGTTTTGCAGCAGGGGCCTGGGCCATCAACCGGGAAGCGTCAGGCCAGAGCAGCCGATGCTTGTCCAGCAGGGCCTGTCTTGCGGCATCGTCCTGCCGGTGCCGGACATCGCGCGCGGCGCACAGGCGGGCCAGGTCCCCGGTTTCATCCCACAGGACAGGCAAGGGGGTCAGGGCCACCGGAGGGGATCGCAAATCATCGCGTTGCCATTGCAAGGTGGCCTGAAGTTCGGGGCAGCCCACCAGATCGCGGTGTTCGTTCAGCGGGCGCACTTGGGCCCACAGGTGCAAGGTGTCGCCATCGCACAGACGTGTCGGACGTTCGGTCAGGTCCAGCACCTCTGCCCCCTGGATTCGCAGGTCGGTCTGCACGGGGAACTGTGCCCGGATCTGTTCGATCAGGCGGGCCAGATGCGGCTCCACATGCTGCCCGGGGGCCAGGGCTTCGCAGGCGCCCCCGCTGGCCTCGGCCAGCTCCTGCCAGAAGCTGTGTGCCGCCTCGTGGCCCACCGTCAGCACGTGCAAGGTGTGCTGCGTTGCACGCAAGCTGCGCAGTGGCGCGTCGATGGCCCACAGCGGGCTGGCGGTGACCAGCAGGATGGCGGCTGCGGATACGGCTTCTTCGTCCTCGTCGGGGATGTCCAGGGTGGCTTGCAGCGCGGCTTCGACCTGCGGGGCTCCGAGGTCGGTGTCGGTGTGTCGGGCCAGGGCGCGCACGCGGCGCTGGTAGGCCTCGGTGCAGACCTGCATGCGGGGCAGATCGTGCACGGCCTGCTCGCCAAAGCGCGTGAAAGACAGCTGATCGTCAGGCGTCAGTCGCGCCAGCAGGCGGTCCAGCGCGGTGTGGATCTGCCCCAGCCGTTCGGCGGGCATGGCGCTGGAGCTGTCCACCAGCAGTTTCATGCGCAGCGGACTTTGGTCACTGGCCCCCTGGCGCAGACGCGTGTGGCTGCTGACCAGGACGGTGCAGGTTCCAGGCTCGACCGGCGAAGGGCTGGCGACTGCAAAGCCCATGTCGCGCAAACCGTGCACCGTCAGCACCAGGTCCTTGTCGAGGGCGTGCTGGGGGCGCAAAGTCAGGGTGGTGCCTTTGGCATGACGCACCCGATGCAGTTCGTGGCTGGGACTGCTGACGGTGCCCTGTGCCACCGGATCGTGGATTTCGAAGTCGAGTTTGAGCGGGTAGGGCGTGCGCGGCGCCAGCGCGGCTGGCAGCTGCACACGCAAGCTGCCCCCCTGAAGCTGCATCAGCTGGCCGATCTGCCAGACCATGGTGACCTGCTCGCCGGTATGCAGGATGCCCAGCGCGGTGCTGCAGCGCTGGCGACTGTCGCGCTCGATGCGTCCTGGTGTCAGGGTCTCGCCGTTGCGCAGTGCCTGCAGGCTCAGCAGGCACTGGTTCCAGGTTTGCGGAAAAGAAAACCGCGCTGCCATCGGTGCGCCGCTCACATTGCGCCAGGTCTGTCGCACCGTCAGGCGCAGCATCAGGCCGAGCAGTTCGCCGTGGACCTGCACCGACAGCAGCTGGGCTTCCCGCCCGTCGGGGCTGCGCAGACCGAAAAATTCAGGCGTGTTGTTCATGGTGCTGGCTCCATTGGTTCATCACGGCCCGCACAAAGTCGTGCAGCCGCTCGGCGGGCATCCCGGCTTCTTCGGGGTCGATCTGCAATTCCACGCCCGGGGCCAACCAGACATGGCTGCGCACCTGGACGCTGCCGGGCGCGCGCGCGCGCGGTGGCACGGGTGGGGTGGCCCCGCCCAGCACCTCACGGATGCGCTCAAGGGACACGCCGGATTCGGTCAGCTGGCGAATCTGCAGCAGCTGCTCCAGGTGGCGGCGCCCGTAACGCGCCGCCCGTGTTTCGCCCACCGGCCGATCCACCAGGCCGAACTGCACGTAATAGCGCACGGTGCGCTTGGGGCAGTCGGCCAGCGTGCACAGCTGATCGAGGGTGAAAACCGGGTCCATTTGCAAATAATAACAGTGAAACTGTAAAAATCAACTGTCATTAAATGGACGTTCTCGCGCGCATGCAATATCCAGCATGGGGTGTGCTTGTTTTTGTAGGAGCGCGCCCCTGCGCGCGAAAAGTTTCGGCCGCAGGGGCGGCCTCCTACAGGGGGTCAGCCGTTCCAGCGGGTGTGGAACTTGCCCGGCCGGTCGGTGCGCTGGTAGGTGTGGGCACCGAAGTAGTCGCGCTGGGCCTGCAGCAGGTTGGCTGGCAGGCACGCCGAGCGGTAGGCGTCGTAATACGACAGTGCGCTCATGAAGGCCGGCACCGCCACGCCCTGCAGCGCGGCGCGGGCCACGACTTCGCGCAGGTCCTGCTGGGCACCGGCCATCAGGCCGGCAAAGTGCGGATCCACCAGCAGGTTGGGGATGTCGGCGTTGGCGTCAAAGGCGCGGCGCATGTCGCCCAGCAGGCGGGCGCGGATGATGCAGCCGGCACGCCAGACGCTGGCGATGCGCGCAAACGACAGGCCCCAGCCGTATTCGCGGTCGGCTGCGCGCATCAAGGCAAAGCCTTGTGCGTAGGCGCAGACCTTGGCGGCCAGCAGGGCATGCCGGATTTGCGGCAGCAGGCGGGCGGCGTCCTGGCTGGCCTGCGGTGTGGGGCCGGTCAGCACGGCGGAAGCCGCCACGCGTTCGGTCTTGATGGCGCTGACGGTGCGCGCGAACACGGCATCGGCGATGGTGGGTGCGGTCACGCCCAGATCGAGCGCGACCTGGCTGGTCCATTTGCCGGTGCCTTTTTGTTCGGCAGTGTCCAGGATCAGGTTGACCAGAGCGTCGCCTGTCTCCGGGTCTTGCGTGGCCAGGATGTCGGCCGTGATGCCGATCAGGTAGCTCTCCAGTTCGCCCTTGTTCCATTCGCGCAAGACGGCACTGCACTGCGCGGGCGTCATGCCCAGCAGGTGCTTCATCAGCCACCAGGCCTCGCAGATCATCTGCATGTCGGCGTATTCGATGCCGTTGTGCACCATCTTCACAAAGTGGCCGGCGCCGCCCGGACCCATCCAGTCGCAGCAGGGCTGGCCGTCGTCGGCCTTGGCGGCAATCGCCTGCAGCATGGGGGCCACCAGCGGCCAGGCCTCGGGCGAGCCGCCGGGCATCAGGGCAGGGCCGCGCAGGGCGCCTTCTTCGCCGCCACTTACGCCCGAGCCCACGTAAAGAATGCCGCTGCCTTCCAGCGCTTGGATGCGGCGCGCGGTGTCGGAATACAGCGTGTTGCCGCCGTCGATGAGCACATCGCCTGGCGACAGCAGCGGGCGCAGGTCGGTCAGCACCGCGTCCACGGCGGTCCCGGCCGGCACCATCAGCAAAATCCGGCGCGGTGTTTGCAGGCGGGTCACCAGTGCGGCCAGGTTGTCGGCCACGCCGGCCTGCAGGCCTCGTGTGCGCTGCGCAAACTGCTGGCGCTTGCCGGCGTCGAGGTCAAAACCGCAGACGGAAAAGCCGTGGCGCTCAAAGTTCAGGGCAAGGTTCTCGCCCATCACGCCCAGGCCGATCAGGCCCAGGCTCATCGCTTGCGTGGTGCTCATGTGGGGTGTCCATGTGCCGGAAGACGGAACCGGCCGGGGGCGGATTGTCCGCCATCCGGGGCGCTGGCGGGGTCCCGCGCGCGGCAGGCCCGCAGAATTTTCCAGGAAAAACGGGCCGCGGCTTTGCCCACAGCGTACGTGCCCAAAGCTGTGGATAAAGGGTTGAACAAGCGGCGCAAGCCGCACCCTGCCTGGCCTGCGTCGGCGTGCTTAAAAAGCGGGCAATGCCGGGTGCATCATGGGCATCCGGCTGGTCCCGGGATTGCGGCTATTCTTGCAAGTCTGCTGTCTCACCTGGCCCCTCGTTGTCCTTTGTCCGCATGCCCGAACCCTCTCTCCCGACTGGCCTGGTGGCCCTGCACGGCAACCGTGCCGAGACGCTGGCCGACACGCTGACCGCCTGGCTGCAGCGCCAGCCACTGGCGCCGCTGGAGTCCGAGGTGGTGCTGGTGCAGAGCAATGGCATGGCCGAATGGGTCAAGATCGCTCTGGCCCGACAAAGCGGGGTATGCGCGGCGGCCCAGGTGGAATTGCCTTCGCGTTTCATGTGGCGCACCTGCCGGCAGGTGCTGGGGCCCGATCAGGTGCCGCGCGAATCGCCGCTGGACAAGCTGCCCCTGACCTGGCGGCTCATGGACCTGTTGCCGCGCTGCGTCGATGCGGCGGTGTTCGCGCCGGTGCGCGGCTTTTTGCAGGGCGACGAACCCGACCGCCTGCTGCAGCTGGCCAGCCGCCTGGCCGACCTGTTTGACCAATACCAGATCTACCGCCCTGACTGGCTGCTGGACTGGGCCGCGGGCGAAGATGTGTGTCGCCAGCCTGCAGGTGCGCAGCCCTTGCAGGAGGAGCAAGCCTGGCAAGCTGAACTCTGGCGACGCGTGCTCGCGACCTTGGCACCGTCCGAACGAGCGGCCACGCGTCCCGCCCTGCACCAGCGGGTGCTGGCGCATCTGCGTTCGGGGCAGCCCCCGGCTCAGCCGGTGGCGCGGCGTGTCTCGGTCTTCGGCATGAGCCACATGCCTGTGCAACTGCTGGAGTTGCTGGCGGCGCTGGCAGACCACAGCCAGATCTTGCTGGCCGTGCCCAACCCCTGCCGTTACCACTGGGGCGAGATCATGGACGGGCGCGAATGGCTGCGCAGCCAGCGCCGCCGCCAGAAGGACAAGGACCAGCCATTGGCCGACGTGGGCCTGGCGCAGATGCACCTGCATGCCCCCACCTTGCTGGCGGGCTGGGGACGGCAGGGGCGAGACTTTGTGCGCATGCTGGATGCCTTTGACGATGCGCAAGCCGCCTGCGAGCGCATGCAGTTGCCCACGCTGGATTTTTTTGACGATGCCCCGATCACCTCGGGCACGCCCATGCTCGCGCAGCTGCAGCGGCGCATCCGCGATCTGGTGCCCTCCACCGCAGAACATCCTGCCCAGCCCTTGCCCGAGCCGGATGGCTCGGTGCTGTTTCGCGTGGCCCACAGCCCGGTGCGTGAACTGGAGGTGCTGCACGACCAGCTGCTCGACTGGTTCGCGCAGCCGCCGGGCGGGAAGGCGCTGTCGCCGCGCGATGTGGTGGTCATGGTGCCCGACATCGAGCGCATGGCCCCGGCCATCGAGGCCGTGTTCGGCCAGTACCCGCGTGGCGATGCGCGGCACATTCCCTACGCCATCGCCGACCTGGGCGCGCAAGCCACCAGCCCGCTGATCCATGCGGTCCAGTGGCTGTTGGCTCTGCCGCAGGAGCGCGTGCACATGAGCGACCTGGTGGCACTGCTGGAGGTACCTGCGCTGGCCCGGCGCTTTGGGGTGCATGAAGAAGGCCTGCCCGTGCTCACGCGCTGGATGGCGGGCTCGGGCATCCGCTGGGGTTTGTCCGGCGAGCACCGCGCGGGGCTGGGTCTGGAAGCTTGTGGCGACGTCAACTCCGCCCTGTTCGGCCTGCAGCGCATGCTCATGGGCTACGCCTGCGGCGGTGACCCGGTGCCGCTGGACAGCGCGGTCATGCCCTACGACGAAGTGGGCGGACTCGACGCCGAGCTGGCCGGTTCGCTGGCGCAGCTGCTGCAGGTGCTGATCGACTGGTGGCAGCAGGCGCAGCAAGCCGCCACGCCCAGCGAGTGGGCTGCGCGTGCCCGTGTGCTGCTGGCGCAATGTTTCCAGGCGCAGACCGACGCCGAGCGCCAGGCCTTGCAGGCCTTGATGCAGGCGCTGGACGACTGGCTGCGGGCCTGCGATGGTGCCGGCTTTGAACAGTCCGTGCCTGTGCAGGTGGCACGCGAGGCCTGGCTGCAGACCCTGCGCATGCCCCGGCTGGAGCAGCGCTTTCGGGCCGGGGGGGTGACCTTCTGCACCCTGATGCCGATGCGGGCGATCCCGTTTCGGGTGGTGTGCCTGCTGGGCATGAACGATGGCGACTACCCGCGCCGTGCGCCGCAGGCCGACTTTGACCTCATGGCCTTGCCCGGCATGGCCCGGCCCGGAGACCGTTCGCGCCGCGACGACGACCGCCAGCTCATGCTCGAAGCGCTGCTGTCGGCGCGTGACGCGCTGTATGTGAGCTGGTGTGGCCGCAGTGTGCGCGACAACAGCGAGCAGCCGCCTTCGGTGCTGGTGGCACAGCTGCGCGACGAGATCGACTTGCTCTGGGGCCAGGACACGGCCAAGGCACGGACAGTGGTGCACCCCTTGCAGCCTTTTGGCTCTGCGTATTTCACCCAGGGTTCGGGCCTGGCCACTTACGCGCATGAATGGGCGCCTGCAGAGCCAGCGGGCGCCGCCAAGGCCTTGGGGGCGGCCGGTCCGACGGTCCATGACGCCGCAGATGCGGCGCCTGTGCCTGTGCTGACGCTGGCGCAGCTGGCGCGTTTTCTGCGTCGACCGGTGGGCACTTATTTCCGTGATCGTCTGCAGGTGCATCTGGACCCGCCGGAGACCGGCTGGCTCGACGAAGAACTGTTTGCGCTGGCCGGGCTGGACCATTACGGCCTGCTCAGCGATGCTTTGGCGCAGCTGCCGGCCGATCTGACGAGCGAGACGGTGCCGGTGCATGCGCAGTCCGTGGTCCAGCGCCTGCGGGCCAGTGGCGCCTTGCCGCTGGCGGGGGTGGGGCAGCTGGAAGCCGAGCAGCTGCAGGCGCTGCTGCAGACCGTGCTGCAGGCGGCGTTGGCCGAGCGCGCAGGGCATGCACCGGATGCACCGCGCGTGCTGGTGGACTGGCCGTTGGCACAGGTGCATCTGCACGATGCGGTCGCGGGTCTGTGGCAGCCTCAGGGCAGGGCGCAGGCCCCATTGCTTTTGCTGCTGCGCGCTTCGGGCATCGCTCGCCTCAACGCAAAGGGGCAGGCCACGCCGCAGCCTGACAAATTGATCGATGCCTGGTTGCTGTCGCTGGCCACATCGGCCATGGGCCAGCCCACGCGCGTGGTGGTGGTCGGTCGCAATGCGGTGGTGCGTGCACCGCTGTGGCCGCAGGCGCAGGCGCAAGCGGCGTTGCAGATCCTGCTGCAGGCCTGGTGCGAAGGCATGCGCAGCCCCTTGCCGCTGCCACCCGCCATCGCCCTGGCCTGGCTGCCCGAAAAGGAAGTGACCGACGCCATGCGCGAGGCGTATGAAGAAGGTGGCTTTCTGGGCGGCACATCGGTCGCGCGGCAAGACCCGGCCCTGCACCGCTGCTACCCGACACTGGAGTCCTTGCTGGCCGATGGCCGTTTCGAGGCCTGGGCTGCAGCGGTGTACGAGCCCTTGCTGGCCTGGGTGGCCCAATGCGAAGCCGAAGCCATTGGTGATGAAGGGGAGGCCGCATGAGCGCGCAGCCACTGCAGGTGCACCGCTTTGCGCTGCGCGGCAGCCACCTGATCGAGGCGAGTGCCGGCACGGGCAAGACCTGGACGATTGCTGCACTTTATGTCCGGCTGGTGCTGGGCCATGGCGAGGAGGGCACACGCCCGCTGCGCCCCCTGATGCCCGCCGACATCCTGGTGATGACCTTCACACGCGCGGCCACGCGCGAACTGTCCGACCGCATTCGCGCACGGCTGGCCGAGGCGGCCCAGGTGTTCCGGGGCACCCTGGCCTCGGATGAGGATTTTCTGAAAGCCCTGCTGGCCGACTACCCCGAGGGCGAGGCCCGCGAACAGGCCGCGCACCGCCTGGCCCTGGCCGCGCAGGCCATGGACGAGGCGGCGGTCTACACGATCGATGCCTGGTGCCAGCGCATGCTGCGCGAACACGCGTTCGACAGCGGCAACCTGTTCGAGGAAAGCCTGGTGGCCGACGAAGCGGCGCTGCGTCTGCAGGCGGTGCAGGACTACTGGCGCCAGCAGCTGTACCCGCTGGGTCCGGAGCAGGTGGCGCAGGTCCGATCGGTGTGGGCCGATGTGGCTGCGCTGGACGCCGACATGCGCGCCTTGCTGGACAAGGATTTGCCTCGGACCGAACCGGGCTCGCTGGCGCAGGCCATGGCCCGGGCGCAGGCCGAGCGCGACGCGCAGTTGCAGCGCCTGAAGGCCGGCTGGGTCGAACGGGCCGGCATCTTGCTCGATTGGGTGCTGGGCCAGCTGGCCGACAGGAAGGCCGGCTGGAACGGCCGCAAGCTCCAGGCGGCGCGCTGCACCGAATGGCTGCAGGGCTTGCAGCGCTGGGCGCAGTCGCCAGGTGCCTTGCCCGAGCTGCAGGACGCGATGAAATCCGGTTGGGACCGTTTCACGCCCGAGGGCTTGCGCGAGTGCCGACAGGCCGACGCCGGTGCGGTGGATCTGCCGCCCGTGTGTGCCGATTACGCCGCATTGCTGCAGGGTCTGCAGCAGCTGCCGCAAGTCGGCCTGGCCGCCCGTCTGCATGCACGCTCTGCTGTGCAGGCGCGACTGGTCGAACTCAAGCGCCGCACCGCGCAGTTCGGTTTTGCCGACATGCTGCAGCGCCTGGCCACGGCCCTGCAACGGCCGGAGGCCGGTGAGCGGCTGGCGCAGCGTTTGCGCACGCAATTTCCGGTGGCGCTGGTCGATGAATTCCAGGACACCTCGCCCTTGCAGCTGCAGCTCTTTGATGCCATTTACCGCATTGCCGAGAACCGGCAGGACACGGCCTTGCTGCTGATCGGCGACCCCAAGCAGTCGATCTATGGCTTTCGGGGGGCCGACATCCACAGCTACCTGCAGGCCAGGCGCGCCACCGAAGGCCGCCACCATGTGCTGGCCACCAACTTCCGCTCCACCGAGGCGGTGGTAGGGGTGGTTAACCATTTCTTCCGGCTCGGTGAGCAGCAGGGCGCGGGGGCATTCGATTACCGCAGCACCCACGAAGACCCGGTGCCCTTCATGCCGGTGCACGCCAGGGGGCGCCAGGAAGCCTTGTTCAGCCGTCAGGGCCGGGTGCCGGCGCTGACCTGGGTTCACGATGGCACCTTACGCAGCCAGCGTCAGGCCCGCGGGCACCTGGCGGCGCTGTGCGCCGAGCAGATCGTGGCCTGGCTGGCCGACCCGCAGGCCCGCTACGTGGAGCCCGGTCGGCCCGATCAGCCACTCAAGCCCAAGGACATTGCCGTGCTGGTGCGCACCGGTGCCGAAGCCGATGCGGTGCGTATGGCCCTGCGCGCGCGCGGGGTGGCTTCGGTCTACCTGTCTGACCGCGATTCGGTCTTTGCCAGCGACGAAGCGGCGGACCTGTGCCTGTGGCTGCAGGGGGTGGCCCTGCCGCAGGACCTGCGGGCGGTGCGGGCTGCGCTGGGCACGCGCACTGTGGGTCTGAGCCTGCAGGAGTTGCAAGGTCTGGCGACCGACGATGAACGGCTGGACGCACGGGCACAGCAGATGCGCGAACTGCGTCAGGTCTGGCAAACGCAGGGTGTGCTGGCCATGCTGCGCCAATCCCTGCACCGCCTGCAGCTGGCGGTGCGCTGGCGCGGCGAGCCCGATGGCGAGCGGCGCCTGACCAATGTGCTGCACCTGGCCGAGCTGTTGCAGCAAGCCAGCCAGAAGCTGGACGGCGAGCAGGCCTTGATCCGCTGGCTGGCCCAGGCGGTGGCCGATGCCGGGCAGGGGCAGGACGCCGACGAGCAGGTGCTGCGCCTGGAAAGCGACGAAGCGCTGGTGCAGGTCATCACCATCCACAAGAGCAAGGGCCTGGAGTACCCGGTGGTGTGCCTGCCGTTTGCGCATGCCCTGCGCCAGGTGGACCGCAGGGGCACCTCGGTGCTGCAACGCGAAGGCGATGGCGGGCAACGCGAATGGGTGCTGGACTTTGACGATGAAGACCTGGCCCGCGCGGACCGAGACCGGCTGCGTGAAGACCTGCGCCTGTGGTACGTGGCCCTGACCCGGGCGCGCCATGCCTTGTGGATCGGCTGGAGTCCGATCCGCATCGGCAACGGAAAAGCCTGCATGAACCACCTGAGTGCGGCGGGCCATCTGTTGGGCGCAGGCCAGGCACACCAGGCGGACGACTGGGTGGCGGTGGTGCAACAGGCGCTGGCTGCTTGTGGTGAAGCGGTGCGCATCGATCAGGCGGCGCCAGAGTCGCCGCTGACCCGTTGGGTGCGCCCCGTTGCCGATGCCCCGGCGCAAACCGCCAAAACCTTTGAGGCCCGCTTTGACCGCCACTGGACGATTGCCAGCTTCAGCCGCATAGCCCGGGATCTTTCGGTCGCAGTGCATGCCCAGGTGGGTGCGGTTGTCGAGGCCTTGCCGCTCGCGCTGCAGACCCCGCGCCCGGCCGACGATGAGCCGGCCGAGGCAGGGCCTGCACCTGCACCGCCTCGGCAAGCCCCGGCCTGGCACCGATTCGCGCGCGGGCCTTCCGCGGGCAACTTCCTGCACGACCAGCTTGAATGGCTGGCCACCGAAAAATTTGCCCTGGGCCAGGACGATGGGCTGCAACGGCGTCTGCAACGCGCTTGCGAGCGCGCCGGTTTTGGTGAGCAGGCGCAGGATGTGCACACATGGCTGACCCGTGTGGTGGGCCAGCCGCTGCATGGCCCGGGTGCACCGCTGCGCGCGCTTGACCGCGTCTTGCCCGAGATGGAATTCTGGTTGCCTGCCGGGCAGATCGACACCCCCGCCATCGATCGCCTGTGCCGTGAGCACCTGTTGCCCGGTGTGGACCGGCCAGGGCTGCCGCAGTCGCGCCTGCACGGCATGCTCATGGGTTTTGCCGATCTGGTCTTTGAGCACGGTGGGCGCTATTGGGTGCTGGACTACAAGTCCAACCACCTGGGACCGGATGACGCGGCCTACAGTGCGGCTGCCCTGCAGGGCGCGATGGCCGCACACCGCTACGACGTACAGGCCGCCTTGTACCTGCTGGCGCTGCACCGCCTGTTGCGTGCGCGGCTGGGACCGGCTTATGACCCTGTACAGCACCTGGGAGGGGCGGTTTACCTGTTCCTGCGTGGCATCGACGGGCCGGCGGGGGGCTGTTGTACCTTGCCCGCGCCCATGGCACTGCTGCAGGCGCTCGATGCCATGCTGGACGGCAAGGCGGTCGACGCACCAGAGGAGGACATCGCATGAAGCGCCGTACCTTCGTCCCCCAGGACGCCGCACAGCTGGACTGGATCAGCGATCTGTCGGGTCAGAGCCTGAGTGCCGCACAGACCCTGCAATGGCTGAACCTGTGGGCCGATGCCGGCTGGCTGCGCCGGCTCGATGCCGCCCTGGCCTCGCAGCTGCTGCGGCTGGATGGGCAGGCATCGCCTGCGCTGCTGGTGGCTGCGGCCTTGCTGGCGCAGATGGAGGGCCGTGGCCACACCTGTCTGCCCTTGCCGGTGCTGCTGCGGGCACCGGTCGAATGGCTGGGCTGGCCAGCGCAGGCTGTGCAGGGCGAACAGGGCCTGCACGCCTTGTGGCAGCACATGCCCGGCACGCTCGATGGCTGGCACCAGGCCCTGTGCTCGCCCGTGCTTCGCCATGCCGATCAGCCGGATGCGGGCCAGCCCCTGGTGCTGGGCGGCACGGCGCAAGCCCCCTTGCTGTACCTGCGACGCTATGCCGCTTACGAACGGCGTGTGGGGCAGGGGCTGCGCGAGCGGGCACTGGCTCGCTTGCCGATCCCCCGCGCGCTGGCCGGGGCCTGGCTGGACCGTCTGTTCGGTCCAGCCGGCCCGGAGATCGACTGGCAGCGTGCGGCCTGTGCGGTGGCGCTGCGCGCCCCGCTGGCGGTGATCACGGGTGGTCCCGGCACCGGCAAGACCTACACCGCAGCGCGCCTGCTGGCCCTGCAGCTGGCTGTGCATGCCGGCCCCGCACCTTTGCGCGTGGCCCTGGCCGCGCCCACAGGCAAGGCGGCTGCGCGACTCAAACAATCGATCGACAAGGCCTTGGTCGAGTTGCCGGTGCCCCCCGACTTGCTGAACCTGCGTGCCTTGGTGGACGCCATGGGGCCGGCGCGCACCCTGCATTCGCTGCTCGGTGCGCGGCCTGACACGCGGCGCATGCGCCACCACGCGGCCCACCCGCTGGATGTCGATGTGCTGATGGTCGATGAGGCGTCCATGGTGCATCTGGAGATGATGGATGCGCTGCTGGCCGCCTTGCCGCCGCATGCGCGTCTGATCCTGCTGGGCGACAAGGACCAACTCGCTTCGGTGGAGGCCGGGGCGGTGCTGGGTGATCTCTGTCGCCACGCGGCGCGCGGGGCCTACAGCGCCGATACCGTGGCTGAAGTCCAGGCCGTGGCCGGGCAACAGATCCCGGCACCTTGCTGCGCCCAAGCCGAGGAGATCGGCCGGGAGCCCCCTGTGGCCCAGGTCACCGTCATGCTGCGCCAGAGCCGGCGTTTCGAGGGTCCGATCGGTGAACTGGCCTCCGCCGTCAATCAGGGCGACGCTGTCGCTGCGCGTGCCACCTTGACGGCCGGTCACGCCGTGCTGGCCGCCTGGCGTCCGGCGACGGTGCAGGCCTTGTGCGATCTGGCGCTCGATGCGGCCGGCGGCTGGGCCGACTTTGCGGCAAGGGTGCGCCATGCGCCGCAGGATTCGGCGCTGCATGCGCCCTGGGTCAAGGGCGTGCTGCAGTCGTTTGACCGCCTGCGCATCCTCTGCGCCGTGCGCGAAGGCGAGTGGGGCGTGTCAGGCCTGAATGCCCTCGTGCAAAAGGCGTTGGCCGAGCGCGCCGGCCTGCCGGTCTCTGCCGGCGAGTGGTATGCGGGCCGGCCCGTGATGGTGCTGCGCAACGATGCGCAGACCGGGGTTTTCAACGGCGACGTGGGCGTGACCCTGCCGCCGGCTGACGGTCAGGGGCTGCGTGTGTGGTTTCAGGACGGCGAGGCCCTGCGCTCGGTGGCGGTGATGCGCCTGCCGGATGTGCAGACGGCTTTTGCCATGACGGTGCACAAAAGCCAGGGCTCGGAGTTCGCCCACACCGTGCTGGTGCTGCCACCCGGCGGGGCCGACGTGCTCTCGCGCGAGCTGGTCTACACCGGTATCACGCGAGCCCGTGAGCGTTTCACTTTGGTGGAGGCGGCGGACGGTCTGCTTGAAGCCGCGCTGGCCCGTCCGAGTGTGCGTGCCAGCGGCCTGGGGCAGTGGTGGGATCAGTGGGCGTAGCCCTCGCAGGCGCCTGCATTCGGTTTGCCCTGGCATTCGCGCAGCAGACGCCTGTCGCGCTCGGCCCGCGTTTCGCCATAGCCCAGGTTCACGGGTGTTTTGGGGGCCTTGGCCTTGCGCGCTTTGTGGGACGCAGTGGTTGCGCTGCGCTCTTTGGCTGCCAGCGGGGGGCAAGCCATGAGGCCGACCACGGCCGCAAGGCCGATGCTGAACCACAGTCTGTTCATCGTTGTCTCCCTGAAATTGTTGTGCCGCCATCTTAGGCGCGGCCTCTGGCTTCGCCAAGCGTGACAAACGGCTGGCTGGTTGCTGGTTAGGATCGGGGCATGAACCCAACCCCTTTCCTGCGCCAGACCGTCCTTGATCTTGAAGAATCCCGCATCCGTGAAGTCGCCAACGCGGGCATGGGCCGGCCCGATGTGCTGGC
>JACCEB010175666.1_pt1 | contig 22870 bp, 33 predicted proteins | sample 7454761 | NCBI WGS metagenome assembly JACCEB01 (sample SAMN15323454, study PRJNA562643) | freshwater metagenome | isolation source: river surface water | place: USA:Blue River Watershed | collected 2017-08-18 | reverse complement strand
TGTATTTACATCTGTTTAATCTAAGACAGATGATTCATTCTATTATGGAATATGACAAGTGTTGGTCTTTACAATATGCTGTAAAGCTAAATATGATTACTCACTTAAATGTGTTTATGGATCAGTTATATCAACAAGAGAATTTAACACCTGTAGATATTATTTTTGAAGGGGATAATATTACAACAAAACCTACATTACTAGATATAGTAAATCTTAAGGGTCAAGTTCGTTCTGTTTGTCAATTTCTTAAAGATTTATCAGTACTAGATAACAACTTTAAGGTAGTCTCAGATACCCTAAATGGTCTTATTTCACATATAGATTATTTTAAATCTGAAATACCTTCTTATTAAGTTCTTTAATAAGAACTAGGAATTTACCCATATCAAGATCAATTAAATTGCTAGTAATAATTTTTCTAAAGAATGGTTCTTTTGAAATTTCATATTCGTAATAACCTGGTTGGACAGAAGTAGAACTAATCTTCATATATGCAATATTCGTAATAGGTTCATACATATAATCATCAGAAAAAGATCCGCTATAGAATTGAACATCAGGATATTTTATTTCTAGGACAAGATCACTATCTTGAACATTAGGGTGATTTGAAATAGAAATATCGATACCTGGGAAGTAATCTGGTGCTCTTTTTTGAAATTTCTTTATGAAACTTAATAGTTCTGGGTCGACAGTTTTGTAATAAAAACCTGCTACTTTTGACTCTAATCTAGCAATTCTAGATTCAAGGGTTGAAATCTTATTGTATCTCATTTATTTCTCCGTATGAAAGAATACTTATATATAAGTAACTATATATAATAATTAAAAAGATAAATTATAGAGATCACTAACAGTGTCGACATTAATTTTTTTATATAGAAAGTCTTTAAGTCTTTCTCTTAAAGTTCCTTTATAAGACAAGACTACTATATCTTTTATTAAAATCTCGTCTATATCTACATTAAGGACAGTATCGTTTCTAAATTCTACTTGTATTCTATGAGTAGCTTGATTTTTTGAATAATCTATACTAGGAAGTAATTTTACAGAAATAAAGTTATCTGAGGTTTTAAAGATTTGTTCAAATAACCGTCTTTGTTCTTGTGTATTCATAAGTATCACCATAAAGGAAAAGTGAAATGATAGATAGAGTAGGGATTAATAGTACTATACAAGCATATGACAGTAAAAACACATTACCCAGGATATTAAAGAGTCAGTTAGGTGCAAACCTATTAAAAAATACAAAAGAGATGCATCCACCTAATATAGAAGTAGTAAAAGTAGATTTTAAAGTAGGTTATACTTTATACAATATGACTTTATCGTATAAGGGAAAATCGGTAACAAATATTATATTAGAGTATAATGGTAAGAAATCTGAATATGCTTCTATAAATGAAACAATGAGGGCGATAAAGAATGAAAGCTGATTATGAGGGTTGGAGGATGGCATATGAGTTAAAATCACAAGGTATGACTTGGGTTGAGGTTTCTGAAGTATTAGGTATAAGTGATAGAAATGCTAGGAGGAAAGCATATAAATGGGAGGTTTTAAATGGGTTAAATAAGCCTAAAAAGAGCAGTATGGTAGACTATGCGTACCTACTTGCAAAATTAGGTATGAAACATAAAGATATAGCTAGACTCTTAGGAATTAAATATAGGACTTTAAGAGATTGGTTTTATAAGTTAAGAGATAATAAGGGGGTTTTAACACCAAGTAGTCGTTTAGATAGGAGGAGAGTAGCATTTGAATTAAGAGAAAAGGGACTTAAATGGTCTGAGGTAGCTAAAATGGCAGGTTATAAAAATGCTGATAGTTGTAGATTAAGTGTAAAATCTTTATTGAATATAGACATCGTACCATGATTCTCTTAAGATAATTTTTTTAATATTAAAATTCAAATTAGGGATATTCAAGAGAACTTCATTATAATCAAAAGGAAAATAAGAATTAGGTTGGAGGGATGACATACCTGATGATGCTCTTTCCTCTTCGGTAAGATTTGCTTCATATTCTTTAAATGCTTCCATATAATGATCTAAGAAATCATTAGCTGACATAATATAGTTTTGTGGGTCAGTTTCATAGTGGAAAAAGAAAGCATCTCCTTGATTGTTTGCACCTTCAGACCCTAATTGCATTGCTAGGAATTGAATATTTGCCATGCTTGGTCTATTATCTGATGGGTCATTTACAGTAGTAGTCCAGGATCTAAAACCCCAAGCATAAGATTTAATTTCATTCTCATATGGTTTCCATATTTCTTCAGGTATTTCAAGCTCCCCAGTTTTAAAATAAGAATTTAACATCTTAGTCCATTTTGCTTCATGGGGTCGTACAATTTTATTAATAGTGGTCATCCCATTATTTCTTTTAGTAGTCTCACCTGAACAGAATCTTTCAAGTTGTCTACTATAAAATATAGGCATAGCATTTAGAATACGGGACACACTACAAAAGGATTTTAATTCCAATGGACTTGAATTGTGAATGAGCCTATACTTTTCTTTTTCACTTGCATCGCTAAAATCTCTTTCCTGATTAAGAAGACTTTGAACTTCTTCAGCAAAAGGGGTTTGTCCTCTTCGGATCTCCTTCAAGAGATTATCTTTTGTATGCCATAAAGAATACTTAGTAGAACCAAAAACAGCTTTAGATAACCACCTTTCTTCTTTTGATCTTGCCAATACAAATCTTGAAGTTTTAGGCGGTACTTGACCTTGACTAAATCTTTCATTTAGTGCCTCAAACAGAGGTACTAATTTTTCTCTGTCTTTTAAAGGAACACCAGTTCCCTTTTTACCCTTTGCAGGAATAACAAAATAAAACATTTTTCTGAACCATAGACCAACACGAACTAAATATTCATTGTCTATCTCTGAATTAAGAATATAATCTTCCATCTCAGATAGTTTATTTTCAACAAAATCTTCCGGTGGTGTAATATCATAGGGCTTTACAATGTTGTGCATTGAGGCTTTTTTCCTAAGCATATAAACTCCTTATTAACATAGTTAATAATTCTTAACATATTAACAATTTAAAAATACATCCACACCCTAAATTTATTCCCCTTGTCATTATCTTCTGTTAATTCATCTTCTAATAAAGGTATTTCTAATTTACTTGAAGGTAATCTAATCCCATTTTTACCTGTATCTTCTACCTCAATTTCACTCTTCTCATTCTTATACATCATATAAGCATAAGGTAAATTGTATATTTCACTTAACTTATTACAAAATAGAATAGCTTGATACCACCCACTAGATAAAGATAATTCCCATTCTAAATCATGGTATTCACCTAAAATTCTTTTATACTCTTCATCTGTGATAAAGTCTGTTATGACAAAATTGTTTATTTGAGTTGTCTTAAACATATTCTTATCCCTCATATAATATGTATAGTCTATCTAAGGAGATTATACATGATATTAAAGCCTTTTTTTAGTTATTTTGGTAGTAAATACTTTTTAGCTAAACACTACCCTAGACCCCAACATGATATACTCATAGAACCATTTGCAGGATCTGCTTGCTATTCACTACACTACCCCCATAAACAAGTTAAACTTATAGATAAATATGATGTCATTTGTAGTATATGGGACTACTTAATAAAAGTATCTGATAAAGAAATCTTAGGGTTGCCTCTTTTAGCTGAGGGTGAAACTTTAGATGATTATCCTGAGTTATGTAGTGAAGCTAAAAATTTAATAGGATTTTGGTTAGCTAAAGCGAGAACAGTACCTACAAATAAAATGTCTTCTTATTCATCTGAGAGATTTGATTTAGATAGAGCTGATTCTTGGAATCCAGCTACTAAAAGAAGAATAGCTAGACAAGTAGGTCGTATAAGACATTGGACTATTACTCAAGACTCTTATGAGAATATAGATAATCAAGAAGCTACATGGTTTGTAGACCCTCCATATGAAACAGAGGGTAAGTCTTATAAGGAGTCTAGTAGGAATATAGATTATGGTCATTTAGGTGAATGGTGTAAAAATAGAGAAGGGCAAGTAATAGTATGTGAAACGAATAAGGCTAAGTGGTTAGAATTTGAACCGTTAAAAGTAATCTTGAATAGTGGTCGTGGTAGGACAGAAGAAGTGGTATGGTTAAATGAGAATAATATAAGACAAAGAACTTTGTTTTAGAAAGGACAAGTAAATGAGTTATGAACTAATTTTACAGGATTGTATAGAATGGATGGATACAAGAGATAAAGAATCTATTGATTGTGTAATTACATCACCCCCATATAACTTAAATATTAAGTATGGGAGCTATAAAGACGACCTACCTAGAGATTCTTATTTAAAGTGGTTAAATGATGTAGCTGAGGGTATTAAAAGAGTGTTAAAAGAAGAGGGTCATTTATTCTTAAATGTAGGTTTTTCTAATATAGACCCCTGGGTATCTATGGATGTAGCAAATGTGTTTAGGAAACATTTTGTTTTACAGAATAACATTACATGGGTAAAACACATTTTATTAGATGATCAATCCTATGGGATACATAAACCTATAACAAGTGATAGATTTTCATCCCCGACTACTGAATCTATATATCATTTTACTAAAACAGGTGAAGTGAAAGTCGATAGGTTAGCTATAGGTCATAGAAATAAAACACATGAAAGGTATCCTGATTTATATACAGAATCTAGGCATATAGCAGAGCAAAGACGAAAAGCTGCTAAAAAGTTAGGGTATAGGGATTGGTTAGATTTTAAGAATAATCAAAAAGAAGGTCATTTAGATGAGTTTAATAAATATATGCAGGAGTTAGAAAATAAGAAGCCGTATGACCCTGACAGAAAAAAATGTATAGGTACTGCATGGTATATTCCATATACCCCAATAGCAAAAATGGCAAAGAAGATGGATTCAAAAGTAGGAGATAGTGAAGGTGGTCGAGGTAGTCATCCTGCAACTTTCCCAGAAGCTTTATCAGATATGTGTATAGGGTATAGTGGGATTAGTGAGGGGAGTGTTGTTTATGATCCATTTTCAGGAACAGGCACTACAGTTATATCAAGTATAAAGAATGGTATGTATGGGATAGGTACTGATATAGATGAAAATTATATTAGATTTTCTAAAGAAAGAATTGAAGCTATATATCCTTCGGATAGTCTATTTTAGAGATTGGTAATAATCAAAGCCACTTCACCAGCTGATCTATAATTTAGTTTTTCGCCTTCAAAACCAAAATTTTGTCCCATAACTTTATCTAAAGTTGGTTTAGCATATGCAACTCTTTTATTTACTGTTGAAGACACAACACAAGCAATTTCAACAATAATATCAAAAGACATATGAAAATCAACACTTACTTCATATCCTTGTTGACTGATGGTGACTACTTTAATTGCATGGGTAGAAGGAAATTCTACTAGTGGTTCTAATACAAACACATCAGCTTCATGACCGAAAGCTTCTTTTAATTCTTTTACTTGAAAATTGATTAAATGTGGTGGTGCTACTTGATGTCCTGCTTTTTTGGACATACTATTTTCGAGTCTAGAGATTCTAGCTTCGAGAGATGCTAGTTTTTCTGATGCTGAACGATACATTTTTATATCTCCGTTTTATAGGTGTTTCTTCTATATATAGACCTATAAATAATATAATATATAGATATAACTTTAAAAGGAGTTAACATGAGTTATATCGAAAAATTAAAAGCTGAATATGAAGAAAAGTCTGCTTTATATGAAGAGGTAAAACGGGCTGAGACAAAAGCCTGGATGGAACATAGAGATTTAGAGAACGGTGTTGAGGTCTTTGAAGAGATTCAAAAATGGTTGGATTACAAGTTCCAATTTCGTTCCTCTAAGAAATTGGAAGAATTAAAAGCAAATGTGGCTTCTACCCTCAAAGAAATGAAAGCTCAAAATGAACCGGACTTAAATCGTAAGTATGAAGAAAGTCGCCGTCTAGAATTTTCTGTCAGAAAGGATTATGATCGATTAAATCAACTAGTAAAAATGGCAGAGAAAGTAGGCATCACATCTGATATTATTGAATTGGCTTATAAAGCATCTGCATATTTTGACAAAGATTATGATATTAGGCATAATAACAAGTGTGCTAGAGTGGCACATTCATATACTACCCCGACTAACTATGATTGGAAATATATTGATTTTGAATTAGAAAAAGACCACTCATGGTTTTTCTCTCAATACGAGTCTTATCGTAAAAGAAAAGCCGAAAAAGTCATTTATGTAGGCTTTAAAGAAAAGGTCTTGTATCTTTCAGTTTTGGATTTAGAAAATACAGGTATCTTAAAGAGGTGGTCTATTGCAGATGGAGCAACAGAAGGTAAATTAGAAACAGCTAAGTATAAAAAAGCTACTAAGGTCTTTATTCTAAGAAAAGACGAAGGTGTAGTACCAAAAGATGAAATTTTTGAGGATTTTTTTAATGCTTTGTATATAGCAAAAGAATGAAAAACATTGTCTTTATTATTTATTCCACCATAAGGTTATTTTGTTTAATATATTTCAAAGCAAACTCTAAAGGTTTACCCTGAACAATTTTATGTTCTCTTGAAAGATTCCTGAAGTCATGCTTGATTTCAGGAGTATCCCCATTATTTAAAGTTTCTGATTCTCTGTCATTCATGCCAACAATTATGTTACCATTCATATAAATATATATATATTTATGGAGAACTCCTTTATTTGGATTTTCCAAATTTATAAAATGAAGTCCTAATACATGGCTTAGACTTGGGGCTTCTATCTGCCAATTCTGATGATTCCACATCCATCCATTGATTTGAGGTGCTCTCTCGTTTACATAAACTTTAATATCATAAGTAGGAAAAAGAATATCTTCACTTCTTTTAATTAATTTTACTTGGGATTTAATATCTTCAGTCCAACGGAGAATTGCTCCTTGATCGTCTAAAAATTTAATGATGCGGTCTTTTAATGAAGCTTTTCTGATTGGCATTGAGTCATCATCTCTAAAAAACATATTTATTATCCTTAGATGTTAGAACATAATCTTGCGATTTGCATAGCTTCTCTTGGATATAAATCTTTACCAGCCATACTAGCACCAAATACTTGTTTCATGGTAGGTTTGGTGTGTGCTACTGCTCTGATATAAGAAGCTTCTTCAATCACTGCAATTTCCATAATAGTTTCATCATGAAGATGAATATCAATCGCTGATTCACCAACAGAACTAACAAATAGAACTCTAAGCACATGACTGCTTGGGACTTGTGGGACTGGTGCTAAAACATATACATCTGGTTGTGATGTGGGGTTTTCTCTTAAAAAAGCAGCTTTCAATAATCTTTTTTGTTTTTCTACAAGCATCCCATCAGTAGGCATAAACCCAGCTCTTCTTACAGATGCTTTTCTTACAGGCATAAAGTCATCATTGTCTCTAAAAAACATAATACTCTCCTAGTATGTTATGTATTGTTATAATATATCTTGAAAATTTATAAAAGGAATACAAATGGTACTTAAACCCTTTTTCAGTTATTTCGGTAGTAAATATCAATTAACAAAACACTACCCTATCCCTAAACATAATATACTCATAGAACCATTTGCAGGGTCAGCTTGTTATAGTTTATACTATCCCCATAAACAAGTTAAGCTATATGACAAATATGATATTATATGTGGTATATGGGATTATCTTATAAAGACACCTAGTAAAGAGATAGCTTCTTTACCTATGATAGATTTTGATAAATCTGTTGATGATTATAATATCCCTCAAGAAGCTAAATGGCTTATAGGGTACTGGATACATACATCTAATTATAGACCTGACACTAAATGGACAAGTCGGACTAAAAAATCAGCAACAGGATTTATATCTAAAGCTGGTGATGTTTATACTCCTAGAAACTATAACACTTGGACTGAGGCTAATAAAATTAAAATAGCTAACCAAGTAGAACATATTCGTCATTGGACTATTACTCAAGACTCCTATGAGAACATACCTAATCAAGAAGCTACATGGTTTATAGACCCTCCTTATCAATATGAGGGTAAAGGATATGCACATTCATCAAATAAAATAGATTTCTTACATTTAGGTGAGTGGTGTAAAGAAAGAGAGGGGCAAGCTATTGTCTGTGAAGGTCATAAAGCTACATGGTTGCCTTTTCAACCTTTAAAAACAATCCTAAATTGTCAATCGAGAGAGTTTAATGAGATGGTATGGTTAAATGATGGTAACCCAGTACAGCAAACTTTATTTTAATATAATATTATTTAAACCTTAAAAAGGAAGAAGCTAAATGTTTGAATTTAGAAATGTTAAACTCTATCAAGGTGACTGTACAGACAGTACTCTCTTTACAGAACCATTTATAGATTTAATTGTAACATCCCCTCCCTATAATGTAGGGATAGAATATAACTCTAATGAAGATACTTTACATTACGATGAATATTTATCTTTTAGTTACAAGTGGATCAAGAACTGTTATGACTGGACTAAGACCACAGGTCGTTTTTGTTTAAATATTCCCTTTGATACTCATATTTATGGTCCTCAGACTATAAGTGCTGATTTAATTCACATAGCTAAAAAAGCTGGGTGGAAGTATAAATCTAATATCATTTGGGATAAAGGTTATTTTGTAGGTGGTACTGCATGGGGGTCATATAAATCAGCATCAGCACCTATGTTTCTATCTCCAACAGAAATGATACTTGTCTTTTATAAAGATGAGTGGAAGAAAGCTGAGAAAGGTGAGGATGATATTACTGGTGAAGAATTTACTTCTTGGTCTAATTCTTTATGGAAAATTAAACCAGAATCAGCTACAAAGATAGGACACCCAGCACCATTCCCCACAGATATCCCTTATAGATGTATTAAATACTTCTCATTTATAGGTTCTACGGTATTTGACCCTTTTAGTGGGTCAGGCACTACCTTGATTGAAGCACAAAGACTTAATCGTAAAGGTATAGGAATTGAACTAGATGATAAGTATTTTAAACTTGCTTGTAATCGTATTCAAGGTGAATCAGCTACTTTATTCTAAAAAAGGAATATGTATTATGCTATCAAGAGAAAGAACTCTTCAGTTTAAAGCTCAAATTCACAGAATGATCCTTAAGAAAGAAGAAATGTTTCTTAAGTTAGATACTTTATCTAATTCTAAATTAGTGATGTTTTATGTAGCTTTATGTTTAGATAAAGAAGAGCCAAGAAGATTAAATTATGTAGAAGAAAAGATTCAAAATTTAAATGGGGATAAGTTAAAGTTACTCTTTAGTCTTTTCTAAATCGGAGTCTGATATCTTATTATTTATCAATACAGAATCGTCAGTTAAGTCATAACTCCCACCTAAAGCTTCAAAAGCACATCTAAAAGAATTTTGTAGACCTAAAGCTTCTTTATCCTCCACAGGTCTAAAAGTATGAAATCTGGATCCTGTATCAAGAGAGTAAGCTATATTGATAGGTGATGCTGTTAAAATTTTCTTCATGAATAAACTATTCAAGGGTATTTCATAAATACCTAAAGCACCAAGATCGGTAAAGGCATCTTTTATTATTTTACAATTTGTTTTTTGTTTACCCACAAAGGCAAATATTTCACCATCTGAGAATTTAATACCCATACCGGAATTACCTTTAATACAGACAATTTTTTTATCATTAACTAAATTATTAGTCAGATATAGTTTATCTTCTTTTAAGACTAAATTACTTAAGAGGACGGATGGTTCACCTGTAAAAATATGTCTCTCTTTACTATTGTAAAGATTATCACTTTTTTCAGCTGCTAGTTCGACAGCATTTTTTTCAAAATATTTAGAACAATCCGTGCCTTTAGGGGCTTGCCATTTTTCTTTACTACAACTTAATGTCAGTAATACGATTAAAATAAATAAGTATCTCATTCTCTCCACCTGTTACTCTTAAGATTATCTGTAGGTAAAGCACTTGTATATCCCATAGCAGAATATGCACATCTTAAACCATTCATAAATGCCAGAGAAGAATTTACATTAAAATGTTCATACATAATATTTGTTTCTTTTTTAGGGTCCATTAAATGAACAAATCCTAATGTTCTTTTAAACTGAGCAATTTGAAAGAAATATGTATCAACAGGTAATTCATACATACTAACTGCCTTATTACTGTCTTGTACTTTTCTAGCATTACCACAGTTAGCTTTATGGATACCTTTTAATTCATATACCCGTCTATCATCTGTTTCATCATCTATAAGAAGACTGATTAAAAGAGGTGATTCTTTTTCATAGCAAATTCTTTTTTTGCCAACTGCTGAAATAAAAAGATGTAGTGTTTTTGCTTGTGGAATATAACCAATTCTCATTTGAGATACATAATCGACATCTTTTTGAAGAACAATATATTCATGCTCTGCGATATAAATCTCACCACTTGCATCAGCTTTTTTAATAGCATCTTGTGGAAAAAATTTTTCACATTCGTAGCCCGGAAAACTTGCTCGTTTAACTTCTTGATCCTTAACAGGAAGTTCTTGATCCTTAACAACTTCTTGATCTTTAATGATACCTTGATCCATAGGTAAAATGGACTTAGGTGGTTCAAGAGCTACAACTTTAGGTTCTTCAGTTTTAGAACATGAAGATAAAATCAACATACATAAAATTAAAAAATATTTCATTAGGATGCCTTTCATTGAAATTGAAATCCAAGATATATATACAAAGAATTTCAATGATCAGCTAAAAAAATTATTCGTCTTCTTCTTCAGGTGGCATTTCAGCTACAGATTTAGTTTCTTTAACTTTCTTCTTAACAGCTACAGGTTCTGGAGCTTTAGCTTGAGTTAATGAAGCAATCTTTTTATCTAAAATTTCTAATTTCTTAGTTACCTTAGCTAATGTTTCTTCAAGTTCAGAAGTATCATTAAAGGTTAAACCACCACTATTTTCTTCCAACTTAGTTAAACGACCATTAACATCACCCATTTGTTTCACCTTGTTTTCTAACATATCAACTTTTTGAACTTTAAAGTCGATGTCATTTAACTTAGTTGCAAGGCTCTTACGGTCATTGTCACAAGCAGTGGCATGAGCACCACCATTTTCAGCTTCTTTTTCTTTAATCTTTTCAAGCTTCTTCATCCAAGTGAAACCAAGATAACCAGCTACCATAACAACTAATAGCATAGGATTATCTCCTGCCATATCCATGATCTTTTGAATCATGTTAAGATCAAGACCTTCTTGAGGATGTTCTGTAGTGGCATGGGTCTCTTGTTGTTGAGGCATAAATTGTTGTGGCATATATTGTTGTACTTGTTGGGGTATAACAAAACCTTGTGGAGGTACATAGCCTTGAGGGATTTGCATATTTACAGGCATTTGTTGTTGAACAGGATAGCCTTGTGGTTGCATTTGTTGTACTGGTGCTTGTTGTTGGATAGGTTGACCTTGAACGGGTTGACCTTGTCCTGGGTTAGCATCTTGAGGTGCTTGAATAGGTGGTGACATTTCATCATCCTTTTGTTGAGGTTTAACATCGTCTTTTTTAGTTTCAATATTTTCATCTTCTGAGGATGGTTTTTGTACAACAGGTTTCTTAGACTTCTTAGAAGGCTTTTCTTCTGCTTTAGGTTGTTCTTGTGTTGAGGTGTCTTTTTCAACTTCGACTTCTTTTAATTCAGCCTTAGTTACAAAATTCACACCTTCTTCAATGACACACTCACTTATATTGTATAATGTCCCATTGAATAAAACCTTATTACCTTGTACAATAGTGGCTGTCGCCCCTTTTGGTATATGGCAAGACATATTTTAACTCCTTTGTATTGATCTTTCATAAAAGGGTTAAGTATATAAGAAATAAAAGAAAGGCTAATACTTTATGTCAGAAAACCCATCTGCTCCAGTAACTAGAAAAGACTTACATATCTATTATTATGATGAGGTGAACCCTAAATCTATTTTAGACCTAGTAAATACTTTAAGAGAAGCTACCCTCGTTTCTCTTGATAAACAACTTACTTATGAATTAGACTCCCCTCCTCCTATTCATTTACATATTCACTCTTTTGGTGGAGATGTATATAGTGGACTTGCTGGGGCAGGTCATATTATTAACAATAAAGTGCCTGTATATACTTATGCAGAAGGTGGTGTAGCAAGTGCTGGGACTTTATTATCTCTTGTAGGTAAAAAGAGATATATACAAGAATATAGCTATATGCTTATTCATCAGGTAAGTCATTGGACTCATGGTACTTATGAAAACCTTAAAGATGAAAAACAGAATATGGATAAACTTATGGAACAATTTTATAAATTCTATAAAAAGTACAGTAAACTTAAAAAGAAACAAATTGTTAAAATGTTAAAAAGAGATTTATGGTTTGATGCTGAGGAATGTTTAAAATATGGACTTGTAGATAAAATTATTTAGATAAAATTACTTCATATCTACATTGATTCTCTCCTGGAAATAAATAAAGAGAATGAACTTTTAAGTCTTCTATACTCAAAATCGCCTCGTCCCAGTCAAAACCAGGTATCTCACGACCATTACTAACATCTTCATAATGGTGCATATACCCATTTACAGAAAATAATAACTCTTTTGGAGTGGGTTTCATATAGATAAATACAAAACCATCTATATGACTACCTGCAGCTGTTGGTCTTTCCCATCCCCAGTGCATAGCAGTTCCTTTATCTAAGGACCAGGATCTAGTCCCATATGCTAATTTAGCAATATCCTGAATAAAGTCCAGTTTTACAAGACTATCCGGTATTTTGATTCTTTCTGCATTATTTAAAAACTTCTCTGTAGCTACAACATCACCTTTAAATTCTTTTAAATATGCCTGAAAAAGCAAACCCCTATATTTACCTAGATTCACACAACCTGTATGAGGCACATCGAATAAAAACACTGATAGCTTTTGTTGAAACGACTTAGATACTCTACCTCGATGCAGAGGTGCATAATTTGCCCAATCTTCATCCTCTTCAGGAAAAACTTCACTCATTGCTCTAAATATAGGATTTAATTTGTGTTTCTCCGAAGAAGATACCCCTATACCCACATCTACTTGAAACCAATTATCTATGAACCAAGTATTTAACTTTTTCATTTGTTTATAGTTATTCGTATCCATATTGTAAATATAATCTACAACATCACTAATATTGTTTTCATTAAAAACTTTTTCTAATTTCGATCTTCTGTAATACATTATCTTTCTCCTTTATACGAGACACAGATATAAAAAATTTATAAAATCTTCCACCCATGCTCTAAATAATCTAATAATAACATATACTGAATCCTATTGTTTAATTCCAACTTTATCATCGTATCATCTTCTACATCTTTATATATTGTCAATGATTTCTTTTTGAAGATTAATCCCTCTTTTATGGCTGTTTTCACATCATATACTAATATGGGTTGCCCATGATATACCATTTCATACATACTCTATTCCTCCTATTACATATTCGGTATAAATAATATAATATCGGTAAAGAAAGGGAGTTCTTCATGCTTAAAGCTCTTTATATTACACCTTCATCAGAACACAGAGACTCCTGTGTTTTCTCCGTCCTTAATGACTCAGATAAATCTACTATCCTTGACCTATGTCTATCTCTTGGTATCTTAAATGTCTTTGTCTCAGATATTCCTACCCCAGATAATAAAAAAACTGATAATATTCTTATCTTCCCCCATAAAAGTAAATGGGAAAATATCCCTATCCAAGATGCTTTATCCTCTAAAAATATAGTATTTAATCTTGAATGGGTCTTAACCCTAGACTTTACTATTAAAACTAAGACCAAAGCTAAAACCTTATGCAAATTAGATTCCAGATTCGTTTCTAAAATACCCCTTAAACTTATCAAGGATAGAAAATTCTTACTTGAAGTACTTGATGATAAAAACCTTAATACTCGTAATAATGCGAATATCGAAACTCATTCAGGCTATGAGTTCCATTTTCTTGAAGATGTCTTAGATTTATATAATGACGATAAAGAAATTGCTCTTAAATGTATTCATACTGACCCTACTAATTATGTCTTTGTTTCTCCTACCCTAAAAAGAGATAGAGATATTGTTACTGCTACTGTTTCAGGTGACCCCAGAATCTTTCAATTTGTAGGTTCTGTCCTACAAGATGACTTCGATATTGCTGTTGCTTCATGGCAAAATGATGAAGAAGAAACCTTTAAACATATGAGTGATAGACTTAAACTTATGTGGTTCTGGGGTAACCAACTTAAATATACTGAATGACTTCTCCTAATATCGCCTCTTTATATATTGTCCCATCAAATAACTTATCTATCTCTTTCTTCAAATATTCTTTATCTTTTACCTTACTCTTTATATATGGATGCTCTTTAAATACTCTTAGGATAAATCCTAATTCTTCCCCATTTATATGCAGTATTTCTGCTACTCTTGATGCTGATTCAGGATTTATATGGTAAATCACAGATAATAGAACATCATACGAATCTAAATCTTTACTCATTTTTTTTCATTTTCTCCTTGTTTGTGGTGGATTTATCTTATAATATATTTCTGTTCAATACAAACACACCTAAAAGAAAGGACATCGTATGGACATCGTATGCCAAAAACTGCTAATGAGTTATAACTCTGGTTTAGCAGTATCTCAAGCATTTAAAGGAACTGATGGGAAATATCATTTCCTCTTCCTTAACATCGAAAATGAAAATTCCTATCAAGTAGGGGTTAAGACTTGTACAGAATTAAAACTCTCACAACAAGAATATGTTTTGAGATTCTTTAATTCCTATACTGAAGGTCTCCTCGAACAATTAAAGGCTTTATCTTTCTTAACTGAAAAACAACCTGTTGTAAAAGAACAACCTATTGAAAAAGTAAAGGAAGAATTGACTCCTACCCCAGAACCTGATCCCACCCCCACTAAATTAGATAGTCTCTCCATCCTAAAGAAGAGAGTCCAAGAAAGAAAATTACCCCTTCTAGATGAAAAAGGTAATTTGATTTATATCAAAGCTCCTTTACTTTTATCCTCTTTAAACAAAGGATTTCTTTTTGGTGGTTCTGTGATTAACCTTTGTCGTAAAGGTATCCCTAGAAAAGTCAACTTCAATCAATCTAATCGTTCTAAACAAACTGATGTTCTTCGTGAACTCCTTATTAACGGTTGGGCTACTGATGTTTACTCAGATAAAGAACGACAACAACTTGTTACTGATCAATGGTCTAGATTTGAATATAAAGAAATGAAAGATACTTCAGGCAAAGTAGTTATCGTTCATCGTGATGATGTTTTCTCTAAACTCAAAGAGGGTTTTAAATATATCAAAGCTGTTGCTATGTATAACCCTACCACAGACCATCAACTGATGGTAAGATCAGACTTGGAAGACAAAGAAAATGTAATGATGTCTTATTTCAAATCAGGTTATACTCTTAGAACAAGAAAAAAATAATATTATTTACTTGAACCCATATCCATCATAATAGCACTATCTAATACAATCATATCACTTGCCACTGATACATCGCTTACTACAGATACATCACTTGCTACAGATACATCACTTACTACTGATACATCACTAGCCACTTCCATGTCGCTTACTGATACATCACTTAGACTTAAATCAGCAGATACTGTTGCATCACTTACAGCACCATCTACTATAGCAATATCACTTACAGCACTATCTACTACCATAGTAGTCCCTTTTTCAGATTTCTTATCTTCACAAGCGACTAATACACTTAACAATAACAAAATACTTAAAGTCTTCATTTTATAATCTCCTATTTTTTTATCAGACATTCTTATAGCAATATAAACTAATTATAAAGTCCTAAATTCATTTTTTCATATAATATACTTATGCTTATCAAGAAAGGTTTAAGCATGAACTACATCATCCATCATCTTAGTTTTGTACTTAATGATACACAACATAGATACTTCTTCCAAAGAGAAGATTTTTCTAATTACCTCCTCTCAAGTGATGTTTTAGGTGTCCTATGTCAATATATTACTAACTTGACTAATACCCCTACACCGTCTCTTACCCCAGACCTTAATTTAGATACTGTTATGAGTATTTTAAACTCTTACAATATCCCTATCTCTTATGGTCTTGCTACCGACTTTACCAACTCTCAATCAGGTTGGTTTAATGAACCCTATATCCCTTCTAATAAGGAAGAAAAGGATATTGAAAATGGCTAGAAGAAAAATTACTAAGACAGAATCTTATGTTTACCCTGTCTTACAAAAACTTACTGGTGGTGCTAAAAATGGCTACCTAACTGAAAAAGCAAACATCAATGAAATGTATGCTACATATTCAGGTGCTTTCGGATATTTAAGAAGATGGTCAAGACTTATCAGCAGATCTGACTTGTGGTCTATGAGGGATTTTTTATCTGTTAGACCTGAATACAAAGAAACACTTGAAGAAATGGCAAAAGAATGTGCAAAAGCAGAAAAAGCTATTAACAAGTATGATGAACTCAGAATTAAATTTGTTGAAGAAATTTTCTCAAAAATCTTGCTCAATCCGGATGCTAATTTTGAAACTGAATACAATATTATGACAGATGAAGAAGAAGCTACTTATTTTGAATTAAAAGGCAATACTGAAAAGATTGATGCACTTAAAGCTAAAGCGGTAGAATTGGAAGAAAAACTTGCAAGTCTGCCTCAAGATAGAGCATCTGCACCTTTAAGAAAACCTTTTAAAGATGAACTTGAAGAAATTAAAAAGAACCTCAAACTTATTGGGGAAATCTAAGGAAAAAGAAAATGGCTAGTAAAAGATATGCCTCTCAAAAAGAAGCTCTTGCTTATCCCGTCTTAGATGTAATCACAGGTGGTGCTGAGCGTGGCTACAATACTAAAGAAGCTAATGTCGATCAAATGTATCTAACACTTTTAGGTTATGGACATTATAAAAGATGGTCTAAAAATGTTGTTGAAGGATATTTCTTGAGAAGTACACCTGTCATTCATTTTTTAAATGCTATGCCTGAATATAGAGAAGCATTTGAAGAAATGACAAAGCACGGTGAACAGTTACTCTCTTCTATCGTAAAGTATGACGAAATTAGAATGAAACTTGTTGAGGATATCAAAAAGAATTTCGTTGATCTTGATGCAAATTTTGAAACTGATTTTGTTGTTCTTGATGACAGACAAGAACAACTCTTTCAAGATTTAAAGGCTAACCCTGACAAAATCAATACTCTTAAAGCTCGTTCTATTGAAATTCAAGAAGAACTTGAAGGTATGTCTAGAGCTAAAGCACTTAATCCCTTACGAAAGACTTTAAGAGAAGAACTTGATTCTATTATTGAACAGCTAAAACTTGTTAAGGAAGTCTAATAATGGCTAAAAGAAAAATCTCTAAAAAAGAAGAATTGGCATACAAGCTATTACAAGAACAAACTCGTGGTAGAGAATTTGGCTTTGACTGGTTTAAATATGATTGGGAAAGTATTAATATCAGACAAACAGGTTATAACCGCCACCAATACTCTTGTAACAATAGTCGTCTTACTGTTGATACTAGACAATTAGCATCTTCTTTTCCTGAGTACCTTGAATTAGCTAACAATCTCAATAATAAAATTGATCAAATGAAGGATTCTATTTATGAGATCAATAAGTTAAGACAACAGTATCTTGATGCTCTTTTTTCCCACATTAAAGATCGCTCTAAAATCCATTTAGAGTATGAACTTTTTACTGAGGAAGAAGAAAAGCTGATTGAAGAATATAAATCTGACCCCATTAAGTCTCAAGACCTTTTGAATAAGATTCATCTCTTAAGTAACGAAATTGATGCTTTACCTAAAGGCAAAGCTAATGCTGAAAAGAAAAAAGAACTGCAAGCACAACTTTCAGAATTACAAACACTTTTTAATGTTGTTAAAGGATAAACAAAATGGCTATTAGAAAAATTACTAAAAAAGAAGCCTTCGTCTATGATATACTTGAAAAACATAGTAGTGGTCGAAGATTTAATTTCTGTTGGGAACGATTTGAATGGGACGAAGCTAGATTTAAATACAGATCTTGGAACAGAGCAAGACTTCTTGGTGCATTCAATGTATATGAGGAAATGGAACTTTGTAAAAATGAAGTACCTGAACTTCTTCCTGAATTGCAAACCTTAAAAGAAGCAATGGAAAATTTAAAAAATGCACAAGACAAATTCGAGGGATGCCGAATTAGACTTATTGAAAAAGGTAAGTCTTTATGTAAAGACCCTCAGGCTGTCCATAGAGCTTATGATATTCTTACTCCACAAGAAGTAGAGTTCATTGAACAAAATAAAGATAAAAAAGGTGAACTTGAAGCTGAACTTTCTAAACTCACCCTTCAACTTGAGGTCTTACCTCAAAAGGGATATAGGAAAGAAAAAGCAGAACTTAAATCCCAAATTATGAATCTTAAATATGAGCTTAGTTTACTACAAGGATAAACAAAATGGCTATTAGAAAAATCACTAAAAAAGAAGAAACAGTCTATAAATTACTTGAAAGTCATAGTGCTGGTCGTTCAAGATGTTTTGGGGATGAAAATCTTCAATGGCATGAAGCTAGATTTAAATATGCTTCTTGGTATAGAAGAAGAAGCGTTGCAGAATTTTATGTAGATGGTAAAGACCTTGAACTTTGTAAAAATGAAGTCCCTGAACTTTATGAATCTATGTCAGATTTTTCTAAAGCTGCTGATAACTTACGAAAAGCTATGAGAGAATTTGAAAATACTAGACATACCTTTCTTTCTAATGGACATGGTCTTATGAAGGATCGCTATGCCTCATATAAAGCATATAGAGTTCTTACTCCACAAGAAGAATTGATCATTGAACAAAACAAAGATAAAAAAGGTGAACTTGAAGCTGAACTTTCTAAACTCACCCTTCAACTTGAAGTCTTGCCTAAAAAAGGTTATAGGGAAGAAAGATCCGAACTTAGATCTAAAATTGAAAAGGTAAAAGATATTCTTAAATTACTTTAAGGATTTTGGGTGAAGGTGAAAAAATTCACTATTCCAAAATAAATTTTTTAAGTCCAAAAACTAAATTTTTTAAGGGATCTCTTGTAGACTAATAGCCTGCAAGAGATCAAAACAGACTCCACATCTTCCTTATATATAAATTAGACTTATATCAAGTAAGCAGTCTAAGATAAGATTGGTCTTCGCTTATACTCTCGATTTCGTGCGGAATTAAACATCCATTTTATTCTGAGAATAATAAGGATTGTAGTGAAATCGCTCGTTACCTTTCATCACAATCATCTCATAAGCTCTAAATCCCGAATTTGATTTTTTGAAAGTAAATTTATATTTGATACCGTCTATTTTATCTTCAAAACCTTTCTTTAAAGTATTTGCTAATTTTCTTAATCCTGGAAGGTGCTTTGATCTTTGAAAAGCCTCTAAGTCACTTGATTTAAATTTTAAAGATTGACCTAAACCTCCAGATGCTTTTTCAGTTTTTAAAAATTCTATAATATGGAGTTTATCTATACTGTCTTTTTTAGTATAACTTGAGCTATCCATCTTATCATATAAATGAAGATCCTCTTGTGAAGGTAAATTTTTTTCTACATCAATATAATTGAAACTATCAAAGCCTGATTCCTGATTAATTTGGGGTTCCGGTTTAATACCATTCAAATGTATATCACCAAATGCTTCTTCATTGTCTGTTTTTTCTATTCTAGGTATCCATTTTACACCTTTCCATTTTGAAAATAAAAAATCAAAAGCATCTCTTAAAGGAAAAGATTCTTTGTTATAATAATCTATCCTAAAATGAACATCTATGTGCTTTGCAAAATCTTCTGCTCCTTGAATATGTAAAGGAAAGGTAGCATCCCCACAAATATCTTCAATAGCATACACTAAAGCTTCTATATCTTCAAAATCCTCTTGCTCTAAAACCTTTTCTCTTTCTATAACCCATTTCCTAAAAGAATTTTCCCACATACCTAACTTTTTACTTACCGGTGTTTTTTGTATTATCAACAATAAAAAGGTTTCACCTCTATTATGCCAAGACCAATCATCATGCCTAAAGACATAATAACCCCTATCTCTAGCATCCTCGATAATTTGAGGGTATATTGTTTTCTCAAAATTTTCTCTTTTTTCTTCTTGTGTTTCCCCTATATTTCCGGGATATGGCATTGATACAAAAGAAGTGCAAAAAGCTATTTGTTTACCAGATGTTAAATTAACAAGATGATAGAAAGCATATCTATGGTCTTGAAATTTAATTTTATTTGTTTCGTGCATTCTATGTGTGAGAGACTTATTCCTACATTCATAAATGTCAATGGGCATACCTTCAATTTTAATAACCGAATCAGGTAGACGATGCTTTGGTATGCCTAAATTAAATTCCCTAGCAAAAATTTCTATCGCTTTGAAATATTTATCTCCTACCTCTATCTTTTGATTTTTACTAAAAAGTCTACAAAAATCATCATGTAAAGGAACATGGTTCATAGCAGGTATAATATCTAAATGTGTATTATTATCACCATTAACTAAAAGAGATACAATCCTATCAAGATAGTTAGGGTTGAGATTAAACCACTCTTTACTAGATGTGATAGTCTTGTCTTTAAAGAGATTCTTAATTGCCGATTCAATATCTTTAGCTTTAGGGCAGATATAATGACTAAATAAAGTAGCAGTAGGGTTGTGAGTTTTATAAGTAGAAACTCTGTTTTGTAAATTTGAAGTAATTCCAATTTTACTATTAACACCATCTGACATGATATAGATAATAGAATCAGAAACTTGAACTAGGTTTTTATTTTTCACTGTGCATCCTTTCTGTTAAATGCACTTAGTATTATATTAAAAGATTGAAGAAAGAAAACAACCCTAAAACAAGGACCACATCTTTCTTTTATCACAAAAGACTGTTGTTGCTTATAAAAGAGAAGGTACTCCAAACTCCCATCCTTGTTCTAAATACTCTATAAGAGATTTAATAGCTTTATTCGTATCCCTGCCTTCTCTTACTAAAGTTAAATTCTTATGATAATCAGATAACTTTAAACTCTTATCTTTTATCAAGACTGGGTGTATTATCCTAGCTTTCTTTAAATTTAAAGTCCACCCTTCTTTTAATTTACTAAGTATCTCATTATTAGGGACAACCATTTCAAGACCCCCAAGATTAGTCATCTTTTTAGTAGAATATAATTCTTTAACTCTAACACTTTGTTTTTTCCTGCCTTCAATACTCTTAGCATATAGACTAAGAGCATCTGAAGGTTTTTCTTTGTTTCTTAATTTAGTTGCCTTTGAAATTCTTTCATTAATCTCTAATTCTATCTCTTTATTCTTAGATAACCAATACTCAACAGAACCACTATCTGTAGTATTTCCAAAACCCCACCCACTTTCTAAATATCTTATTAAAGTTTGATATTGAGTCTCTTCTTTTACAGAACTCCCTATTAGAATTACTGTCTTAAAATACTCTATACTGTTTAAACCATGACTCTCATTTAAAAATTGATGGTGTATTCTTATTTTCTTAAATGGGAACTTCCAACCTAGTTTTAAACACTCAAGTATATTTTCTATATGTACATCTTGCTTATTACCTTCTAAATCTATAAGCTCTCTATAAGAAAGCTTCTCTTTTCTAATAGTATCTTCTTTTTCTTTAATCCTATTCTCGATAGACCTATTCTTTTCTAAGTAGAATTTTACTTCGTCTTCAGATAATTTGATTTGAGATTCTATCTTAGAAGGACACCCTAAGACCCAATCATTTTCTAGCAAGTCAATAATAGTTTCATGTTGATATTCTTCATTAAACCTATCTTTGATACTTATACTTTTATAATAATCACATTCTCTTAAAGAATCTTTATTCTTAAACAGTTCAGGGTGGACTAAATATGCTTTATTAGAGGCAAACTTCCATTTTTGTTTTAACTTATCTAAAACTTCTTCTTTAGATAAGATATGGGTATTCCCCTCTAAATCTATCAATATTCTATTAGATTTTACATCCCCCACAATAAAACTCATCTTTTCCCTAGCACCTGGTCGATTATTACTTTCAATAGCTTTTTCACTAATTCTCTTTCGGATAAGAGGACAGCTTTTAGCCTTAATTTGAGAAATACTCATTTTTTGTCTGGCGACCATAGACATTCTTTTGCCTAACTTAACCAGCCTTTGTTTTACTCTAGTTTCTTCAGATACTTTAATACCACCCATACCTCCAGTTATTAAGTTATATGTTATTTGTAATTTATTCCTATAAGTTTCTATATAGGAGGAATCTACAAGAAGTCTCTCTTCTTTATAAGCATCTTTTGAATTAGAGAAAAAGCATAGTCTATGGTAGGTAAAAGTCTTTTTACCGTATTTACTAATAGCTTTAGAAAGATGGTGTCCTGATCCTATATATCCATCACTAAGTGAGTCTGTGGTGTGTTTACCTATATAGAACTTACCGTTATTAGTATTGATCGTTAAGTATATAAAGTGATACTTACCATCCTCACCGATATAAATTTCATTACCCTTATATTTTGCTAGTATTGAATCACAAAATTCTTTAGCTATCTTAATCTTATCCTCTTGACAAGGAATAACAATATCTATATAGTTGTTCTCAGAACTCATAGGAAACCTTCGTTGGGTTAACGGTTTTTTATGGGATGTGCCTTAGTAAATTCTGCAAAATGTACTAAGGTTTTTTTAATCTTATATCACATTTATGACTATAAATCAAATATTAGTTCCCTTGCCATCTCGCAGCACCTTCTGGGCGAACATCATAGTGGACAAAGT
>JACCEB011176678.1_pt1 | contig 22878 bp, 18 predicted proteins | sample 7454761 | NCBI WGS metagenome assembly JACCEB01 (sample SAMN15323454, study PRJNA562643) | freshwater metagenome | isolation source: river surface water | place: USA:Blue River Watershed | collected 2017-08-18 | reverse complement strand
GTTGCCCGAGAGATTTTTCCTCTGAAATGTCGCTCACAACAAATCAGACTAAATATCTCCTAAATAGTATGACCTTTTCTTTTTTCTCACGTCAACTTTAATTCTGAAACATTTTTGTATTTTTTTTAACCGAAGAAAATTGTCATTAAAATCAAAGTAAATTCAGGCACTTGGGTTGATTCAAATGGCCCAGTGCTCATTTGTCCCCAGGCAAATATTTCCGACAAAATCGGTTAATCTTCTGACAAAGAATGAAGAGAAAAATTTCGTGAATAGTGATCAGGTGATTCTGAACTACCTTCATTCACAGTGATCTCTAAGAGATAAATTGAATAATTTTCAGGCAACTCTCTAGTTAATCTCCGAGCAAACTTCATTCCCCATTCAACAAAAAAGTACTGCTTTTCTTCTAAGTAACCAGGTAACTCAAGTTGAAGGATCTCTTCGTTTTTTTCTATTCTATAAAGATCGGCGTGAAGAAAATTTTTACACTCAGACAGAATGGAGTATGTCGGACTTAACGTTTCTCCTTCGCCAATAAAGGACTGAGTAAAAGTCGTTTTACCTGCTCCAAGATCACCCTCTAAAATAATCATCGCAGGAACTTTTGCCAAATCCTTTAATTCATAAACGATGTAAGAGAGATCAGATTTAAAGACTTTTTTCCATTCTCGGATTAATTTTTTATTCATACTAATCTTTTAAGAGTTCATCCAGTGCTTTAAACGCCTCAGGAAAAGCTTCAATAAGGCTTGTTGCAGTCATAGGTCTAACACCAAATTTTTCCGCGGCAAATCGTCCAGACCAAGTATGTATGAGAACACCAAGAAGAATGGTTCTATTAAGATTTTCGTAAATGTTATAAAGAGAGTCTCTTCTTTTAAGGTTCGCCTCTTGAGCAATGAAGCCTCCTAAGATGCCGGCCAATACATCGCCAACACCACCAGTGGCCATGCCATCATTAGGTGAAAAATTAAAGAAGGTTTTGCCATTTGGAAACCCTAGATAGGTACATGGGCCTTTTAAAATGACTGAGCAACTAATTCTTTCAATCGTTTCTTTTAAATGGAAATAAGGTTCTTTTTGAACATCTTCAAGTGGGACTCCGATGAAACGAGAGAACTCACCAAAATGAGGAGTCATAAGAGTGGGAGCATTTCTTAGCTTGAAGACCTCAGAATCATCCTTGATGTTTAAAACATTAATGGCATCAGCATCTAAAACGACTGGACCCGAAAAATTATTTAAAATCTCAAGCACAAGAGATCGTGAGCGCAATGAACGACCAAGTCCAGGTCCAATCACGACTGAATCATATTTATCTAATTCTTTGAAAAGTTTTTCCCACTTGGCTTGATCATTAGGAATAAATCCAGTCATGACTTCAGGAATCAATCTCGAGATAAATTCCTGATACTGTGGCTCCCAAGTCGAAGCAGTCACTAGACCTGCACCAACTTTAAGAGCAGCTGTACTTGACATCACAAGGGCCCCAGTGAGTCCATGTGAACCACCGATCACGAGTGTGTGACCAAAGAGTTTCTTGTCGCCGAATTTATTTCTCGCTGGTGGGAGATCTTTTTTAAGATCCTTATCGATGAGAAATTTATCACCACCATTTTCAATAATATCTCTCGGAAGACCCGATTGAATAACCTCTACCTCTCCCACTAATTTAGCTCCCTCTGCTTGATAGTAGGCAAGCTTTGGGAGTCCTACAGCAAGAGTAAGGTCAGCTTTTATGGCATTCCCTTGAATTTGACCGGAGTCCCCTTCTACACCTGTTGGGATATCAAGTGAAATAGTATAGGCCTTCTCTTGATTGATGAGATTAATCACATCAGAAATAAAGTGTGAAAGAGGAAGACGAACTCCGGTACCAAAAATAGCATCAATTATAATTTTCGGAGCAGAATTTTGCTGAAAATAACTCTCAAGAGCATTTACGTCATCAATGAGGGCCGTTCTTACGCCGTAAGATTTAGAAATTTTTAACTGATCTTTAACTTCTTGTGAACAATCCTTCTCATCAAATAATAAAAAGGCGCGGGTTTCATGTCCCATGGCCGCTAAATGCCTCGCAATCGCAAGCCCAGTTCCCCCATTGAAACCTTTACCAATCATAAAGATAAGTTCGCCTAAGTGAATTTCATTACCGAGCTTATTCACAATGGCCTTAGCTCCAAGAAGAGCAACATTTTCAATAATTAGTTTCTCAGGAAATAGATATTTTGTCTGAGCAATTTTTTCTAGTTCCTTCATCTCTGCATGTGTCACAATTCTCATAAACTTAAACCTTCAGCGGATGTTGATTAATTAATGTAAGCATTTCTTTAATGACATGGCCCATACCGATGAAAACCGACTCAGCAATAATCCAATGTCCGATATTATACTCTTCAAAATCCCCTTCTTGAAGAAGAGGTACAAGAGATTCAAAAGTTAACCCATGGCCTGCATGATAACCCCAGCCATGAGATTTCATTTTAAGAGAACCCTTTCGATATTTTTGAAGATGATGAATCAAATCTTTTTTATTCAGAAAATCTTTAGCATATTCTCCAGTATGTATCTCGACTGCGTCAGCCTTCAAAGTGAGGCATTTTTGAAGCACATCTTCTTCAGCCTCAACAAATAATGAAATTTTTGTTTTGGGTGAGCCCTTTTTAATTTCTTCACAGGCCCTCTTAATCCTCTCAAAGTTTTTTGGATCCATTATATCCAGTCCACCTTCAGTGGTTCTTTCTTCTCTTTTTTCAGGCACAAGACAAACCCATTCAGGCTTTTCTTGAATGGCTATCAGAATCATCTCTTCCGATGCTCCCATTTCTAAATTAAGGGGCTTCCCAAACTTATGACACATACTATGAACCACCGGTACATCTCGGTCTTGAATATGCCGCCTGTCTTCTCTTAAATGAATCGTAATTTGGTGAGCACCTGTGGCAAGGGAAACTTCCGCAGCTCTTTCAACCTCAGGATAAAATTCGCCCCTTTGCTGTCGTAGAGTTGCGACGTGATCAATATTTACACCTAGTCTAGCAAATTTCATATGGATCCTAGCCTAGAGACTTTTTTACAACATCAGTTAATTCTAAACAAAGACTACTCACGAGTTTTGAATCTCGTCCTTCAACCATAACTCTTGCTAACGGCTCCGTTCCAGAATAGCGAAGAAGAATTCTTCCCTCTTTTCCAAGCTTCGCTTCTGCATGAGTCATCGCCTTTTTAATTTCTCCAACCTCTTCGAAAGGAACGCGTTTTAAAACAGCCACGTTTTTCATTTCTTGCGGAAAGAGTTCAATCTCTTTAGATAATTCAGATAAATCTCGGTCATAAAATTTAATACTCTCGATCACTTTGAGAGCGGCGAGGATCCCATCTCCAGTCGTAGAATATTTTTTAAACACAAGATGTCCTGAAGGTTCACCACCAAACAGGGCGCCACTTTGCCTCATGTGCTCAACGATATAACGATCTCCAACCTGAGTTCTCGTAAATTTCAGTCCATTTTCTTTTAGATAATATTCAAGCCCAAAATTACTCATCACTGTTCCAACAACTTCATTGGTTGGACCGATTTCTTGGTTATCTTTTAAAAATTTTCCACAAAGACCAATTAATTTATCACCGTGTATGACCTCGCCTGAAGAATCCACTATAGTAAGTCGATCTCCGTCACCATCCAAACAAACACCTAAGTCAGCGCGATACTTTTTAACGTTTTCAGCACACATTTGAGGATGAAGGGCACCGCAAGCTTTATTAATATTCGTTCCATTAGGTGTATTACCTAAAGAAATAACTTCCGCTCCAAGCTCCTCGAAAACAACAGGAGCAAGCTTATAACCAGCACCATTGGCACCATCCACAACTATTCTTAATCCCTCAAGAGAATATTGGGGAGAAAGTGCGGCTTTCGTGTGAACTATGTAGCGGCCTATGACCTCATCAAGTCTTTTCGCATTGCCAAGTTCATCTCCACTTTTTTGTGGAATAAGAGAAGGATCAATAAGCATTTTTTCTAATTCAAGTTCGATTTCATCAGGTAGCTTATGGCCAGTCCGATCAAATATTTTAATGCCATTATCTTCAAATGAATTATGAGATGCAGAAATCATGACTCCTGCATCAGCGCGCATACTTTGGGTCACAAAGGCAACACCTGGAGTGGGAAGAGGGCCGGTTAAAATGGCTCTCCCGCCCTGAGAGCAGACTCCTGCCGAGAAGGCTTGCTCAAGCATGTAGCAAGACAAACGAGTGTCTTTGCCGATGATGATAAGGGGTTTTTTAGAGAAGTTTTTCTGAAAGTAACTGGTGACGGCCCTTCCAAGAACGAAAGCAACTTCTCCGGTCATAGGATAAATATTGGCCTTTCCTCTAATTCCATCAGTTCCAAAAAATTTTCTTCCTGACATAAAAGTGACTCTCTTTAAGAATGAAATTCAGACTTTAATATACCAGTTTATTGTATATTCACAATGATGGTCTTGGGAAAGACATCTAGTAAATGCATCGTAGGGGGATGAATAACTTTGAGCGGTACTTCAACCCGCCCCCTCGCTTTTTCAGGAACATCCGCCCAGACTTGAATCGAAGAGGAGATATTTGATCGGTTTTTGAGGATTTTTTCAGGGATTAGTAGTTTAACGTCCGCAAATTTAATGAGAGAACTTATTTTCTGATTATCCGTAAAAAATTTTATTGGGAGTGATTTTAGAGTAAAGTTTGAGGTTGATGCTTTGAGCTGATAATTTAACTTGATAGCGACACCGCTCACAAGGCTTAGTCTATCATCAGGAAGTTGAACCTCAACTGGAACTTGCTCGTAACCTGGAAGACTTGAGAGTTCAATCGGCCTTGAAGGAACTTCTTTCACATTGAGGATTAGTGATCTCGGTCCATAGACCTCAATTTCAGAAGGCTCAAGAACCAAATTTTGTAGAGATATCTTGTCGGAAAACTGACCAATAAACTGGAGCTTAATTGGAACAATTTTACTCGCCTTTTTTTCAAGCTTAATAGGTAATTTTTTAGGTAAGACTTTCACAACTTTCATTCCGAAAGGAAGCTCCAACTGGGCAGGATTCACCTCAACGTTAAATTGAGTTTCCCTTTTGGAGTTGGTTTTATTGAGATCCATGATAACTCTATCTTCTCGATCTAAAACGGTTCGCACAAAAGCTCTAGGCCCCTCGATGATAAAATTAACTTCCTGTTGAGGTCTCGTTGAAAACATCATGTCAGAAGGAAGTATATAGTCGATATAGACCGTCTTATCGAATTTGATTTTTTCTGAGTTCACAACATAGACCCACAAAAAAACAGAGACAAATATTGCAATAAATTTTAAAGAATGTTTTTTTAAACGAACGCGCATCATAGGCCACGACCCTGCGCTGATTCAACTCCCACCCTATCAATATCAATGAGGAATTTACGAAGATATCTTCTCAAGACCTCTTCGTTTTCCATGTAATGAAAGACTCCCCCGTAGCATATATTAATTTTTCCTGTTTCTTCAGAGACTGTAACGACCACAGCATCTGACACTTCTGTTATTCCCAGCGCTGCTCGATGCCTCGTCCCGTAATGACGATCAATTTCTACATTCTTTGAAAGCGGCAAGAAACATCCAGCTGCTTGGATCATCCCATTAAAAATGATGATAGCACCATCATGAAGTGGTGATTTCGTTTGGAAAATGGAATAGATAATATCGGAATGAACTCTCGAGTCGAGTCGAGTTCCAGTAGATGAATAGTTGAGGAGCCCATGATATTTTTCAAATACAATAAGTGCTCCCGTTCTCTCACGTGAAAGTGCCGAACAAGCAACAACGACCTCTTCAATCTGCTGATCAAATTTTGTTTTTGCATTTCGACCAATAAATTTCGTGTTCGTAATTGACACGAGGGCACTTCTAATTTGATCTTGGAAAAGAACAATCAGAATAATAAATAAATAATCAAAGAAGTTTTGAAGTATCCAAGATAGAGAATAAAGTTCATAGTACTGAGACAGCCACCAAAGAACTGCTAGGGCAACGATACCAAAAAGCATCTGGTAAGCACGAGTTCCCTGAACAATCGAAAGAAATCGATAAACGATGACACCAACGACAACGATGTCGATAAAGTCAACAAACCTGAAATTGGCAATAAGTATGCCTATTTGATGCAAACAAAACCTCTTTTCTGTGCTTTCTCTATCGGCTGATATAATCGGAATGTGAGGAGAAAAGGGAGAAGTCGAAACTTTCTCCCTTTAAAAATTTTAAGCGGCTTTTTTAATCTCTGCTGGAGTTTCAGAAGATGCTTTATCTTGATTCTTTAAATTCTCAATAATCTCGTCTGAAATAAGCATTTTCTTTCGAAGAGCTTCACGGGAAATACCCATGGCGGTTGCGGCCTTTGATTTATTTCCTTTATGTCTTTTAATCTCAGCAAGGATGAGTTCTCTCTCAACTAATGCTACCCGATCTTTAAGCGGAATACTTGGATCATCGGCATGAGGGATATTTTCTAGCATCGTATTGGAGGATTTTGTCACATCAATAATGGGAGATGACTTAGAACCAAGATCAGTAATAATGTGTCCCTTTGGATTATAGAGAACGGCTTTTTCAACGGCCTTTTCCAATTCAAGGACGTTTCCATTCCAGGAATAACTTACTAACTGTTCTTTCACGACATCAGAAAATTCTTTCAGCAAAAGCCCTTGCTTTCTGCACTCTTTTTTCAAAAAATAATCTAGGAGGTCTTGAACATCTGAAGGCCTTCGACGTAAAGGATCAACATTGACCTCTGAAGAAGACATATAAGAATAGAGGTCTGGGTTAAAAGCACCCTCTTCCTCCATCAGAGCCTTTAAATTTTTACTCGTCGTAAAAATCGGTCTCACATCCAATGAGATGTGCGAGCCGGGAATTCTTCTTTCCGTTAAGACTTGAAAAAGTTTTATCTGCATATGAACTGGCATGAATGAAATTTCTTCAAAGACGACAGTTCCACCAATACATTCTTCGAGTTTACTTTTTGATTCAGCCGAACCAAAAATTTGTTGGGAAAGAGTCTCTTCATCTACCCCTTTGCATTTAATTACGAAAAATGGAGAAAGTCCGCGCTTTCCTTCATTATGAACGATACGAGAAAATAATTTCTTTCCAACTCCCACTTCACCATTAACGAGAAGTGGAGAATCAATATCTTTCAATCGAACCACGGCCTTTCGAATTTCTGAGGTTTGAGCAGATCGACCAATCCAAGCAAACTCCCTTTCATAAGGAGAAGAGAATCTTCTAATTAATGATTTTTCTGAAATAGGACTATAGTTATGAAAGACAGAGGATAAAATAAGAGCAAGAACCTTCATCGTTTTTTCGTCTTCCACGGTAAAACGATCTTCATTTCTCTTATTTAAAACTTCGATAACTCCAATAATCTTGTCCTCTCTGTTACTAATCGGAGAGCAAATAATTGATCGGGTATCAAAACCAGTCATCTTATCCATTTCTTTTGAGAACCTGACTTTATCTGATTTCGTATCAATATTAAGTGAAACACCTGTGGTAAAAACGGATCCAGCAATGCCTTTTCTATAATCAAATTTCAAAAGCTCTTTTTCAATTCCAAGTGCTGCAACAGCTTCAAGCTCATTGGTATCTGTATTGATCAAAAAAACCGATGCTCTTTGTCCATTCAGAATTCGAACGATCTCTTCAAGCATACTTTCAACGAATTTTTCTTTGTTCCCAAACTGAGTAATGTCTTTAAATAAGGAAAGAAGGAGAGAGAACATCTCAAAACCCTCTTTTTCAGAAGCATAATGCTGAGTAAGAGCGAGTTGAATAAGTGAATCTTTTAGCCTTTCTGGTGGAAGGGACTGGATATATTGCTCGATGAATCTCTTCATATTGCCGTAATCTTCCGCATCGAGTTCCGCTCCATAATTCATGTCATCTGGAGTCCCGGAATTAACATCTCTAAAGGCGCGAACGATATTGGCACCGAAATCGAATCTCAGTCGTTTGAACTGAAGAGAGCATCTTACAACTTTTCCGACGGCAAGTGGAAAACTCGTTGTAAAACCAACTCCCGTCATACTGACGTCCATGAGTTTTACTTTTTCTACAAATTGGAACTTTCCACCATCATCCTCAAACTCAACTAAGAACTGAACATCGTCGCGAGACTCAACAGGAACTCGAAATGATTGATAGTATTTAAATTCCGAAAAACTGGTCAGCATGAAAGCTCCCTTTAAAACCTAATCTCTTCGGCTTATCGGAGGAGCATTGAAAAACTTTAGAAAACTTGCCTCAAAATTTTGGCAGGGGCCACAAGTATTATAAATGACTAAAGCTTTCAACTAATTCACGTATGACATTTTCTCCTGAAACTTTTTCAAGCTGTTCAACCCCTGGAGAGATGTTGAGTTCAAGAATAGAAATAACCCCATCTTTTATAATGAAATCAATCGCTCCATAATGAGCAGTGGAGAGCTGAACGAGTCTTTTAATCTCAAGATTTGCCTCAAAAGGTAACTCGGTAAGGCTTGCTTCCCCTTGGTTCCTAAAATTAGCGGCAACACCAGAGGGATTTCTTCTTTCAAGCGTCCAGGACTTTCCTCCTCGGATAAAAAAGGTACGAAACTCTCTTCCCTCTTTAATAAGGGGCTGAAGAAGATAACGATCATCAGAATTTTTCTTTTTTCTCCAAGTTTTAAATTCATCCCAGTTGAGCTTTTCTACTCCCCAACCACCCTGGCCAACAATAGGTTTAACGACTGATTCTGGGTAAAGCCTAAAAAATTTTTCAACCGTAACAAGATCTTGACCCTGAAGTGAAATCCAAGGCAAACAGGGAATAGTCTCGTTTTCAAACCACTCATACTGAGTTTTTTTGGAGCGAAAAAGATTTAAAGAGTGATAATTATTTATTAATTTTGAGTTTACTGTTTTTAAAAAAACTAAATCTAAATCACTTCCATAAACTCCAGTACAACGAGAAAGATAAAAGTCAGCTGAGGGAAACTCTAGATCTTCCCACGGATTAAACATTAAGAGACCTTGGCCGACTTCTTCAATCAGCCTTTTTATAAAATAAGTTTCTTTATTTTTTGCTACCACACATATTTTATTCATAAAGACAGTTTCCTTAAGATTCATTAAAATGGTCTCATGATTTTTAAATTTTTATCTATTTATTTAGCCTCTGCTCTTTTCTCAAATGCCTATTTAAAAGCCGAGGACACGAAAAATGATAGTTATCCTTTGGCCCCTAATCTTCAAGGCTTTTGTTATGAACTTAGTAAAAAATTTGAAGAGTACAAATGGGGTCACCCTCATTGTGAGCACTATAAATGGAGTAATGTCCGTAAATCATCGAAGGGAACCCCTCTCATTTGGACCACTTTTGGGGATGAAAAATCGGCTGGTTCTCAAAATACAACTCTTGTTCTTTGTGGCGTCCATGGTGATGAGATAACACCCGTGAAATTCTGCTGGGATCTCATGAATGAATTAAAAGCGAATCATACTTTTACAGATAAGATGGTGGTCGTGGCCCCTCTTGTGACTCCGGATTCTTTTTTCATCAAAAAACCGACTCGCACAAATGGCTCTGGGGTTGATGTGAATCGAAATTTTCCCACGGCGGATTGGCACTCTGATGCTCACAAAAAATGGAAGTCTGCTTATAAAGGGGACAAGAGAAAGTTTCCTGGGCACAAGTCTGCCTCTGAGCAGGAAACTATTTTCCAGATGAATCTCATTAAAAGATTTAAGCCGAACAAAGTCATTAGCGTTCACGCTCCTTTAACAATTCTAGATTACGATGGACCAACTCTTCAGGCAGAGAATGGTAAATCCGCTAAGGAATTACTAGAGCAGATGTCTCAAAAATCTTCTGGGTATAAAGTTTCAAACTATCCCATCTTCCCTGGAAGCCTTGGGAACTGGGCCGGAAAAGAAAATCATATTCCGACCTACACGCTGGAGTTGCCAAATTCAAATCCCCAAGAAACGGATAAATTTTGGAATCTTTTTAAAGAGTCGGTCATCTTTGCAATCAATCACAAGATGAAACCGACTGTTGATTAATTTTCTTTCGCTACTTTTGGTGGCTCCGGTAGTAACTTGACTAAGATCGCCGGCACGATCATGAGCCCAGCTCCAATAAGATAAGCATTGGCCGATCCAAATTTCCAATAAACAAGTGATGCATAAATAGGTCCCATGACTCTACCAAGAGCTCCGAGGGATCTAAATATCCCTAAACTCTGACCCTGCATGTGGGAAGGCGTGTAGAAAGAAACAAGAGTCGTGAGGCATGGAATAATCATGGCTGAACCAAGAGCTAAGAAGAAGAGACCCGCGTAAAGCATCCAAGGAGCTTTAGCAAAAGCAAGGATCAACAATCCCGGGATAATCGAAACGAGTCCTTGAAAACTCATTTTTCTCTCCCCTACTGAATGGGCCTTCCGACGAACATATCCCCCTTGAACCATCCCAAGAATGAAACCAATGAAGATGAACATGTAAGCGTTATCCATAGAAGTATAACCCAAACGTTCTACCGCAAGAAACGTAAGCGTAAACTCCATACCAGAAAAAGCTGTGATAAATAAGAAATACGCAAAATTCGTTTTATTCACACCAGGAAACGGAAGAGGTCGCATGAGTTTAAATGGATTAAGACTTCTCTCGATATGGGACTTCATTCCAGGTTTAAGCGTTTCTGGGAAAGATTTCCAAATCGTAATGAAGTTAATAAAACTTAAAATAGCGGCCAATGTTGCTGGAGTCGAAAATGGATTCACTCCGTAGCTCGCAAGCTGCGGGTAATGAAGGATTGGATTATAGAGAGATAAAATCCCACCGAGTGCTGGCCCAAAAACAAAACCAAGAGCAAAAGCAATCCCAATAACCGCCATGCCTTTAGATCTATTTTTCTCGTCCGTAATATCACTCACAACAGCAGAAGCAATCGAGAGATTTCCTGCCATAAGACCACCAACCAAACGAGCAGTTATAAGAAGAGTAAATGAGCCAGAAAAAATCCAAATGATGTAACTAATAAAGAGACCAAATACAGAAATCAATAGAACGGGCCTTCTTCCAATTCTATCGGAGATACCACCCCAAATAGGAGCACCAATAAACTGAAGAAGTGAGTAAAGGGCACCTAACAACCCACCAAAGAGTACAATTGTACTCATCTGAGGAGTTCCATCACTCGTTAGAGATATAGTTTGAATACTTGAAATAAGCTCCATCATTTTTGAAAGGAAGAAGTTATCTTTATCCACTTCTAAATAATGTTTCGCCATCGCCGGGAACATGGGGAAAATAATCGAGAAACCAATAAGATCCAAAAACATTGTGAGAAACATTAACTTTAAAATTTTCTTAGACTCTGGAGGTAGTTTCGAGGGAGCATGGGCCTCTTGATCTTTAATCACTTGTTTGTACCTTTCTTGAGAATCAATATTGTAAAAAAGTTCCTGACGATCTCTTTCAGAACCATTGGCATATGTATTGATAAATTTTGCGTAGTCTTCAATCCACTCTGGATCAGCGTTCACACAAGGAACATGAACTAATTCTCCCCCTGCATCCTTCACTTCGTGACCAAGCTCATTGCCAATTTCATCGGTGGTTTCAAGACAGTCCACGACAAAACTAGGGCAATAGACAGCAATTTTTTTCACTCCGCTTTCAATCTTTTTCACAACCGTTTCGTCTGTATAAGGCCCAAGCCAGACTTCAGATCCAAAGCGAGATTGAAACGTCATAGATATAGGGATCGAAGGATTTAACTTTTCTTTAATAAGTTCATAAGTTTCTAGACAGTGAAGTAAGTAGAGATCTTTTTTCTCTAAAACTCGGCGCAAAGGAATTCCATGAAATGAGATCACAATTTCATTTATATCTGGGTGAGCACTTAGAGATTCTCTTAGTTTTCTCACAGAGTGATCAATGAAAGCTTTGGAGCGATGGTAGGAATTAACCACAGTAAATGTAGGGAGATTCACTCTCCCCTTAAATTCGCCACCAATTGCGTCCACAACGGAAGCAATGGTACTTTCAGAATACTGCGGGAATTGAGGAAGAACTAAAACTCTTTGGGCCCTTGTGTAGACATCTTCTTTTTCCCAAGCATCAAGGACTTCACCAGCACGGGGATTTGAGAGAAGAAAAACATGGTTCAGTTCTAAATTTGAATCAAGCTTAGGCCTAATGGCATTAGCAACTTTGACGGTATTAGTGACTAGAGGGAATCCTTCTTTTTGGTAGATTCTTGAATAGGCTTCGGCCGACTTTTTGGGTCTAAAGGGGAGGACAAAGAGATTTAAGATGATCTTCCAAAGAAGTGGATTAATGTCCACAACTCTTGGGTCGCCTAAGAATTCTCTCAGATATTCACGAACATCCGAGACCTTAGTACTTTTGGGGGAACCTAATTGACCTAGAATAACTTTGATTTTTTCTGCCATATGCTTCTTTGTGTTGAAAGAGTTCTCTCTTTTTGTCATAAATGGGGCTAAATGACTAGAATCAAAAGTTTAACAGGGGGTATCCTTTGGCAAAAAAAGCTAAGACGGAAGGTAGACAGGACAAAGAACTTGGAACTGTGACCCTTTTGGGCAACACAAAAACAAATTACCCAGAAACTTACTCCCCTGGTGTATTAGAGAAGTTTCCTAATAAAAACCCTGAGAATGACGCCTGGACCTCTTTTATTTGTACAGAGTTCACTTCACTTTGCCCAAAAACAGGACAACCTGACTTTGCCAAAATCTTTATAAACTACATTGCAGACAAAGAAATGGTGGAGTCAAAATCCCTTAAAATCTATCTTTTCAGCTTCAGAAACCACGGGGACTTTCATGAGGATTGTATTCAGAAGATCTGCAAGGATCTCTATAAACTGATGAAACCAAAATATCTCGAAGTTATGGGAGATTTCACCCCTAGAGGCGGAATTTCCATCTTCCCCTATGCTTCAATGTCAAACGGTCAAAAAAAGTTTGAAGAGCTTAAAAACACTAGGATGGCCAACTATTCTCCCGGAAAATACGGCATGGACTTAGCTCGCCTTTATTAAGGATTTGGGTTAAAATAGAGTAAAGAAAGGCAGGTTTTTATGGGTTTAGGGATGGGTGAATTACTGGTTGTACTTTTAATCGTAGTTCTTTTCTTCGGTGGAAAGAAACTTCCGCAACTAGGCTCTGCTCTTGGAGAGTCCATTAAAAACTTCAAAAAAGGCATGAAGGACGAGGACAACAACAAAAAGTCCTAAAACTTATCAACAACCTTCATCACCACTGGCGCATTTTCATCTAATTGTTCAATTTCTTCAAAAATACCAAGCACCACTTCTTCATAAGAAGGGTGTTTGTTTTTTTGTTTTAAAACTTGAGTCACATATCTAGCGGCACGATCAATGAGTTTATTATTAGAGGGTCTCACCCAAGTCATGACATTCCCCTCATAGCGGCCAAGAATTCCCATGATGAGAGTTGAATGAGCATTAAGTAACATCTTAAGCATGAGGTGATTAAAAAGCGAATCCTGACCCCAATTAAAAGAAAGCTCATGGCCAGAACATTTAAAGAAAACGTGATCACCTCTCTGTGAAATTCGAAATTCGACAGAGGAAACTTCTTGGGAGCGTTTTTTTAAACCACTCTCTGAAATATCAAATCCCAAAACACGCTTAAGATTAATTTTATTTTCTAATTCCAACCACTCAAGTGGTCTTGGATCGCGATGAAGAAGTTGTGACCAAGCTTCACTAGAACTTTGTGCTCCAGAAATAAAAAGATAAGAAAGCGCCTTAGGGGGATGATCATCTAAGCCGTTTTCAAAACCTCGAAGAGAAAAAGTGGGAGAACGCTCCGTCGTATCCGTTAAAATACTAATCGCTAAATTTTTATCTGAAACGTAATTTAAGTATTTTTGCTCTTTGTATAGTGTCGATTCTAAAACAGTAAGTGGGGAGAAAAGTGAGTAGTCAGTTTCAGATAATTTCTGAAGGAAACTAAGATAAAAGGACTTAAAACTTAATGGATCGTCAAAGCGATTGAGTAGCCCTACTCCAATCCCAAGCATCAGAGCCGTTGAGGCCTGCATCCTCGTTGAGCCTGATATTGCCATAGGACCGACTGTGAGATTCACCTTATGAATCGCTTTATTATCAAGAACATTTTTAGATCGCTCAATAGAAAAAAGTAATTCATCTGGATTACAATATAAAAAATAGGGTTTGCGCTTAGAAAATTCAGAAGCTTTTTGAACGGCGCCAATAACAAACGGTGTCTCCCCTCCCTCAGTTGAAGCGAGAAGTAGATCTTGAGAACCGAATCCCATCTCCATGAGTTGCCTTTCACCATACTCAGTTTTATCTTCGAAACTTTCTACCGATTTAATGAGAGCAAAATCACCGCCGGCCATGAAAGACAGTACCTGGTGATTATCGGGATATTTTTGTCTATAGAGGGTTTCTAGTACCAGAGAAAGTCTACCAGTAGCACCACAGCCGCACATAAAAACTTTATGGCCAGAAGATAACGTTTCTTGAATATCTTGAGCGAGCTTCCATAAATCAGTACTCTTATTCTTTAGAAGCTCTAAAGCATCATGATCAACTTCTTGAAGAATTTTTAAGGCCTCCTTAACATCATGAGAAACCAAATGAGAGAGATTTGTCGTTTTATGATGAAAACTCTCTGTCACCAAGTGACCAAGCTTAAATTGAGAACTTATTTCAAGAAATGCCTTAGTTTTTGTCGACGGTGACACGGGTATTCTCATTGGATTTATTAATAAGCGCTATTTTATGAATAAATCCCAAGGAAATAAAGAGTTTTATCAATAAATCGAAGGCACAAAAGAAAATTTGAGAAGGGATGTTTCGAGATCAGGACTTGAATGAATCTTTAAAAACGAAACACTGTCTTCATATTCGCAATAAACGAGTTCCGGACGTATAATAGAACGATCCAATGGGGACAACTTTAAAAACAATATTTGAGAAAGGCTCCCTTCACGACATAAGGATTCAAATTTCTTGTAAACCTTGATCGACCCAAAGGCATCTATAATATTATACGGATCATTTGATCTTAACGTGGCGAAAGTATTGTTTTTAAACAACTCTAAAAGAGAATCATTATTATAAACCTCTTCACTGGAATGAATACTACGACCTAACTCAGAGAAAATATAATTAATTTTGAGACCCGTACCGATGCAACTACGGCAGATGCCCTCATCTAAATAACAGTTTGACTCACTTGAGCAAAGTTTTTGGCAGAAATCACTCGTCCCTTTACAGGAAATGGATAATTCTTTTCTTAAATCATCACGCCATATTGTTTCAATAGATTGTGAAAAAATGTTGAATGAAACAAAAAAAGAGAGCAATAATAAAAATTTCAAAATGTACGCTCCTTAAGATGACAATCAGTCATAATGTTTAGATTTTTCGGATTTGATAAATAAATGGGCTCCTGACACTCCTTAATCCAAACGACTCCCTTACCAGTGAAACAAGAAAAATTCGATTCAATTGGTGAAGCCTCAAATTTCTTTGTAAAATCTTCAAGCATTTTTCCCTCACATCTCTTTGGAAGACAACTCCTCCCCTTAATTAAATCCTTCGCACATTGATCCGAAATTTCACCATGGTAACGATAACTGAGAGCTATTTGATGAGAAGATAATGACCAGTTTCGATGAAGATCATGTGGATCTCTTAGATTTGAAAAAAGCCTTGTTACACCTTTAATAAGAAAGAAACTAAATCGCAAGATTGGATTTAAAGAACTCACTGAAGATGACATCGTCTGCAAATTTATCGCACAAGCAGCACAATAACTTCTCGATGATCCTGATGAACGAATCTCCTCAGCATTATTCGCTTCAATTTCAACCTTTGAATTATTATGACAACCAGAAAAACTTATTCCATTAAATGCATAATACTCTAATGGATTCATTCTTGATCCAGAAATAGATAAAGCGCATGGAATTCCTGTTAAAGGACCAAGATCAGCTATAAGAGAGAGGTGAACTTTTTTTGGATCATAATTGGGATTATAAAAAACTTTACCCTCTTTGATTAAAGAGGAGAAAGACACAAGTTTTTTTTGTTCGAGGTCAGCAGAAACGTAGACAGGACTAGGTAAAAGACCAAAAGCAACACCTTGAATGAGGTCATGGAAAAACTCAAAAATAAGTTTATTCTTTTTTGCCCAAGGGTCATAAGCTCCACAGGCCATCTGAGAGCTGTAGGGATTTGACATATTTGAAGAGAGTACAGCTTTTTTAGCTGACAAGGTACTCATCGATTTAGCTAAAGAAGAAATTGTCATCATCGAATCGAGGAGAATTCGCGAACAATGAATGGCAGTATAACATATGACTTCGCCGCCCTTAAACTTTAGGATAGGCTTCATTGGAAAAAAATGATTTGAAACGATCCGCTCGAGCGTAAAATTATTTTTTTTGGATATCAGCTGTTGATACCAACTTGCGAAACCTTCATTTTTTATTTCAGGAGTATTTTTCCAAAAGCCTTCATTATCAAACTTAAGGCAAATATGATGAATTTTTGAAATTAAGGATTGAAACCTTGTAAATGATTCATAAAAGCTATGATCAAAAATATCATCATATGATTCATTAATCGATTGATCATCTTTAAGGAGCATAAGATCCTGAAGTAAGAAACTTAGATTTCTATCCGTCGCCACTTTATATTCCGAACATAAGTAATAAAAATCCATCTTATAACCATCTGGATTTAGACTCAGCTCTTCAGAAATATTTTTTTCTAAATCATCTGGTGATTTAACCTTATTTATTAAAAATATTTGGGACATGGCCTTCGTAAGCTGTAATTTCTGGGCCCCCCTTACCTTTAATACATTTCCTCTGAAATTTGAGACCCAATCAGATGCCGATTCTTGATCACCTAAATTAAGTAAATCATCTTCCTTTAAAGGTAAGGGCATAGAAGTTAATTCAGTTGCTGGATTAACTGCTACGGGTTTTAACCCCTCATATGAGGATAAATCAAAAGTACTCGCTCCCTCTGAAAGGACTTTAAGTTGATTAAGATTTAGCTCATGACTTGTGCATTCTGGAGCACTAATGGACTTACATCCATTAGAAAAAAATAAGATCATCTCTTCTAAATCCACATTTCGAAAAATAAAGTCATAAGGTTTCATCCATTCTTGAATTTCTGGTGAAAACCTATAGGCCCAAGATAGATAAACCTTTAAGGAGTACCAGAATCTGAATCCATCGATCTGACTTACCTGGTTAAACTTCACATCAAACTGGAACAGTGAAATCTCAGAAAAATTATTTCCTCTAGAAGAATCGCAACTGATGAAAGATTCCTCCAAATCTGAAAGGTCTTCTGCCATTTTTTGTATGAGAACTTTATCTGGCTTCGTTACATTCAGATGTGCATAGAGGCTTGAAAACTTTTTAACGATCTTACATTCTGTCTTCTTATCAAATTCATTTGAAAAACTTTTTTTCCAATTATTCTCGAGGTATCTATCATCAAGTTTCTTATCTTCAATCAATGCTAGGTCTCCGGACAAGAGCCTATCTGAAATGAGGCGAACTAAAGATGAAAGACCATGATTAAACTTATCAAGAGCAGCATTCGTTTTCGAGATGGGATCCATCCCGCGTAATTTTGCTAAGCGATAGACGGCCTTTGCCATGTTCACATTATCGACCATTAAAAAAACACTCTCCGTTGGAAGTTTAGCCTTTTTGGCACAAGCAGCACGGTTATCAAAATCAATCATGCTATCAATAGTTTTAAAATCTTGATCTTTTTTTGCCCATTCTTTTGCATGCACTAAAGTAACTAAAAAATACAACATCAATAACTTCATCTCTTATCCTTCGTTTCTCATGAACTTATCCTTAAGCAAAATATAATTCTGAAAGGAGGGTGCACTTAATACTTTTATTTTTTACTCATCGTCTTTATAAATCTTCACAATATTTGATGCTGTTAAAAAACAGATTGGAGTCTTAATGCATTTACTTAAGTTAGTTGTCTTACCTTTACTATTTCTTAATATGGCCTATTCACAAACAAAAGTTCCTGACGAAATTGACATCGATAAAAAATACGGTGGAGGTAATGAAGAATTTGAATTTGAAAAATTTGATAATGAGACCATTCTTTTGGCGATTAAAAGAGATATGGAAGTCGCTTGTAATAAACAAGGTCTTTGCACTCTATCTGCAGTAACCTCAAACGATTCTCGTTTTACAGCGCAATTTAATATCGGAGAGGGATACAACATGGGAGGATTTGGGGGAGGATCTGGAACAACTGTAATCGTCCCTGGATCAAATGGAAATATGTATTCACCAGAACCCTATTATGGAGTCACGTTACGCTACACAAAAGCGAGATGTACTCAAACCATCAAAGTTCCACGATCCCTTTATTTTTCAATCAATCGCTATATGTATGGACTCATGTCTGAAGATGGAGGCACAAGAAGGGGTTTCACTCCAGCGGATGAGGCCATGATCATGTTTTATTCCACCATTATGAAACAAGCATCTGGTTGTGTTGCTGCTCAATAACTTTAAGGAGATTTTATGAGAAAATGGATTCCCATTTTAATGACTCTTGCCTCTAGCTCCGCTTTTGCAGTCCAAGTGAATTTTAGTTTTAACGTAAGTAGTTCAGGGCCATCTATTTATCCGTGTGATGCAGGAATACGGCACATCAGTCATACAGAGGAAATTTGTTATGATCGAACGACGCAAAATTCCTGTAATCCGCAGGATTGTTCAGATGGGCAAGAATGTAGTTGTGTTTGTACGGGTGGTAATGATCCCACTGATACAGATTACTCCCAGGATTTTTTCAACGTAAGCTACGCTGACTGGGCCGATAATGGATCTCCGATGCCAACAGTATCAACAACTGGTATCACAGCAACAAATGATCTTTTTGCGAGAATCTTCGCCAACAAAGATGAGTGGGGTAAACAAATCACTGCCCTTAGTTTTAACCTTGGCTCAGAGAGATATGGAGCCGAATTTTACCTCGATGTTTGTTACCGTGGACCTCAAATTAACTACGCAGGAAATGGGGCAAGCAACAAATTTGCAATGAATGCTCAATCCACTGTCACTGATTTAATATCAGGTAATGGTTTGAGTTATTCAACTTTAGCAGATTTAAAAGTAAAAGTGACGGCAACTTGTGATCTTCAAGGTGTTGGAGATTATACTGGTCCAGCAACTGACGATGCGACTTTTCACCAAATTACTGGTGTTACAGGAGGGGACAAAAGTTTCTCAACATCTTACACATCATTTGGAGCGGGTGCGAATCTTTCTCTGGTTAAGGATTGGATCAATAATTCAAATAGCCAGTCTCCAAGATTCTGTAAAATCCGTTATTCATTTATTGAAAATATGAGAAATAATGCTTCAGATCTTCAGTCACAAATTAGACGTTGGAAACTCCAAGAGGCACGAATCTCAACTTTTTCTGATATCTCATCTAAAAAAGAACTCTAATTTTCAATCGGGAGGGAGAGGTCACTCTCTCCCTTTTTAAAAAAAATGAAATTATCTTTGCTCCTTTTTCTTTGTATTCACTTCAGTAAAATCTTCGCTTGCGAAGTCAATACTCCTGAAAGATTTTCCATTTCAATTTCACCGCAAGCTGGAGACTTTTATTTCTATGGAGCTTCCACTCAATATATTCCCAATACTAAAATAGAAATCAGTAATTGCTCCAAGGCCTCCAGAGAGAAGAAATATATGATGTTGGCCTTTGGCCCGCAAAACCTTGAATTTACCGATCGAATTGGGATTTATGATTTCACCAATCAATACAGGAACTCTGGTTGCTATATTAAAGACACCTTCTTTAAGGAGAATAGAGACTATATCAGGAGGAAGAATGATTTAAATGAAAAGTGGCATACGATAAAATCTTGCTTTGAAGTGGCCCTAAAAGATGTTCGAAATGAGAAGATTGAATTTCCCCAAAACCAACCTGGCTGCAAAATCCAAGTTCTCTCCCCAAATGAAGTAAGTTTTAACGGTGGAATCTGTTTTTTTAGGCCTCAGACTAATTCTCAGTATGAGGTTAGTTTTAAAGTGAAAGATGTTTGCCGAGACTATGAGCATATCAAAAAAATGGGCTTAACTCAGTTTGATTTTCAATCCATATTGAATTTTTACCTTGCTGGTGATGCCTCGGGCACATCTGTTGATCTCAACGCTATCGGTAGCTTCCCCATAAGATTTTCAATTTCCCCAGAGAATAAATTAATTCCCCTCTCAGATGACTTTGGTCCAAATGTTCCACAATTCCCCTCTTACCTTGAACTTCCAGATCTTCATCTTGGAGAATTAGAATTAGAAAAGTCCATTCCTGGAAAAATCCACATAAGGCCCACTTTTTGGGTCGACCATAATTGCTCAAAAAAATGTACCGACAATTTTTGTCAAAGTGTCTGTGACTATGCCCAACCCTTATCAGGAAGAGTTGAACTCATAAAAATGAATGGGGAAATGGAGCAAGAAATTCTTGATCAGTGGTATGATGGCGCAGTCACACAACCTCGATTTCAGGGAGAACTAAAAGGAAGTGGCAAAGAAATCGACGAAAGTCTCCTTATTCCCAATACAAAATACCGTTTAAAAATGAATTTCAGCGACCCCAAAGCTGATTTTGAAGAATTTAAGGCATTAATCTCCCAAAAACTTGGAAAACTCCCTTTGTCTCCATTAAGATTAGGACGCGGGTCAATTCCTGAAATTGGTAGAATCCAAGAAATACCAAATCGAGGGAAAATTCCCACACTCTCCTCAATTCCTGATATTAATTTTGATTATCGATTTTCTGAAAAATTTGATGAAAAAATAAGGGCGTTTTCAAATCAATTTAATTACCAAGCCTGGCCGCCTTACATTTCAAAGGTGTGTAATAACAAGATCTGTTCAACTCTTTCTAAGAAAAATTATCTGACTTTAACTGTGGACTTCACTTTCCTGGGACAAGAACTTCAAGAGGGAAAATTTATGATCAAATACGATAAACTATCTAGAAATTCTACTCTTTCAGAGAGATATGAAATACTTAAACCAGTATTCCCAATGATAAAATGTCCATTTTAAAAATTAAATCAATTATTAATTCCCGACTATCATTTTATCGGGGATTGAATATAACCTCTGGCTTTTGGCCACAAATTGTTTTATCTTTATGAAATTCTTTTGTAGCTTTGTCCAAGATTCCATCGAACGAAGAATTTAAACGACAAATCCCATTATAATCATTTTCATCCTTACTATCTAAATTAGGACTTGTTAGTTTATTAAAATCAATTAACAACAAGTCACTGCATTTGCTATTTTTTAAAAATCCACAAGCCTGATGATAATGCGGATTTTCTTTTCCCTTAATATCCTTACTAAACTGCAAAGAAATCATACATTGGGAAAAGATGTCACTAATATCTGCTTTACTCCAATTCGCTTTATTTTTCTGGTTCTTACTCAAATCAATCCATTGATTTTCAAAAATTTGCTGAACATCTTTATTCTTCATCATACTACTTAAAACTTTATTTAGTCCGATTACGTTTTCTTTATAATCATTCAATCTTTTATAAAAAGAGACTGCATTTTGACTTTGTTTTTCATTCGTTGAGTCTATTTTTCTGAGCATTTCATCAAAAACAATTTTAAAAAAAGTGAGTTCGTTTAATTTATTGTCTTCACCACTGGTCAACGTTTTTTGTAGCTTTAATTTATCCTCAAATACTTTTTTGAAATTATTCATTTTTTCTTTAACTTTAATAAAATTTTCAATATCATCAGTTGAGATTTTCAAGCTTTCAATTCGCTCTGTCGTTAATTTCTCATCTAATGAATGTATTAAATTAAGTCTGAAAAGTTCACGATTTATATTTGAATATCCCATTTTGAATTTATCTATACTCTTTGTTAAGTCATTTAATGGCGACTTTAAATTTGTAGCAAAATCAACCTCACGATCCCTCCGACCTTTTTGATTGACTATCATCTTATCAATTTTTATTTCCCAATCATGTAATACAGAAACTACCGATTCACGTTGTCCATCTGGACCGATACTTTTCTCAAAAAGTAATTTATCTAAACTTACAATCTTAGCTATATTTTCATCGCTCTCTTCTATAATAGTTTCTCCTTCATTCAATTTTTCAATTAAAGGCATTAAGACCGTATCTACTGGAGATTCTGGCTTACAAATTTCGGATTTTAATTCACTATCATGGGAGCATCTTGCTTTTTGTGCCGCAAATAGTGCGCATGAGTAAATTCTAAAGGGAGACTCTGAAGTTGCCTCTAGTTCTGAAATTGAATTTTGATATTTTTTTATTGTTAAGTTATCAGCGGCCAAGGATTGAATTAAATTATTCAAAGGTTTCGCAACCAAAAGAGTTGCCAAGGAAGCAAGAGGAGGTCCCATCGTTGAAAATAAACTTGAACCTGCCGAAATTATATTAGTCAAGCCAGAGCTGACCGCTACTTTTATGTCATCTCTGCAAATGTTATTTGCATTTGAATTTTCTATGGTTAATTTATCTAAAAGACTATCAAATTGAGAATAAGCAACCTTAAGCCCCTCCTCCACTGTTTGATTTCTTAAAGTGTCCTTATTTAATTTGGCGATTTCTTTTTTTAAAATTTCATTTTTAGAAATATCGAACTGTGGCCCACAAGTTGACTCCCAAAGATTTCCAATTTTCCCGTTAGGGCCCAGCTCTCCAAATATACACGTCTCATACTCTTCATCATTGGTATGAGAGTTG
>JACCEB010697579.1_pt1 | contig 22887 bp, 19 predicted proteins | sample 7454761 | NCBI WGS metagenome assembly JACCEB01 (sample SAMN15323454, study PRJNA562643) | freshwater metagenome | isolation source: river surface water | place: USA:Blue River Watershed | collected 2017-08-18 | reverse complement strand
GAGGTAGAGGACGGCCATGCGGACCGCGATGCCGTTGGTCACCTGTTCGAGGATCACGCTGCGGTTGCCGTCGGCGAGCTCGCTGTCGATCTCGACGCCGCGGTTGATGGGGCCCGGATGCATGATGATCGCCTTGGGGTTGAGCCAGGAGGCGCGGGTCTTGTTGAGGCCGAACATGCTCGTGTATTCGCCGAGCGACGGGAAATGGCCGGCGGCCTGACGCTCGTGCTGGATGCGGAGGAGCATGACGACCTCGGCGTCGGCGAGGGCGGACTTGAGGTCGTGCGAGACGCTGACCCCGAGCGCGGTGAACGACTGCGGCACGAGGGTGGAAGGACCGACGAGCGTGACGGCGGCGCCGAGTTTGGTGAGGGCGTGGATGTTGGAGCGGGCGACGCGGCTGAAGAGGATGTCGCCGAGGATGACGACCTTGCGGCCCTTGAGGGAGCCCAGGTGCTCGATCATGGTGAACGTATCGAGCAGGCCCTGCGTGGGGTGCTCGTGGGCGCCGTCGCCGGCGTTGATCACGGGGATGTCGAGGATGCGGGAGAGATACAGCGGCGAGCCGGCGGCGGCGTGGCGGATGACAATCATGTCGGCCTGGAGCGCCTGGATGTTCTCGGCGGTGTCGCGGAGGGTCTCGCCCTTGGTGGTGCTGGAGCTGGCGCCGTCGAGGGAGATGACGTCGGCGCTGAGGCGCTTGGCGGCCATGTCGAACGCCATGCGCGTGCGCGTGCTGGGCTCGAGGAAGAGGTTGACGATGGTCTTGCCGCGCAGGGCGGGGACCTTCTTCACGCTCCGCTTCAAGGTGCGTTTGAACGCGACGGCGGTGGAGTGGATTTGCTCGATCTCGGCGAGGGACAATTCCTCGATCGTGAGCAGGTGGCGGCGGGTCCAGGGCATCGGAGAGGAGGCGGGAGGCCTGAGGCGCGGGGTTTAGAGGGCGTTGCTGCGAGCGGCCGGCCGGATCTGGATGGAATCGCGGCGGGAGTCGGTGGGATCGAGCGTGACGACGACTTTCTCGTCGGGCGCCGGGGCGAGGGTGAGGCCGACGAAATCGGCGGCAAAAGGCAGGCGCCGGCCGCCGCGGTCGACCAGGATGGCGAGCTCGACCAGGCTGGGGCGGCCGTGGTCGAAGAAATCGTCGAGGGCGGCCTTGAGAGTGCGGCCGGAGAAGAGGACGTCGTCGACGAGGATGACCTGGGCGCCGTGGGCATCGCCGGGAATCTGCGTGGGGGCGAATTCCTTGGGGATGGGGTGGCGGCCGATGTCGTCGCGGTGGAAGGAGATATCGACGGTGCCGCTGCGGACAACGAGGGGTGGGCGGCGCGAGGCGAGCAGGGTGGTGAGGCGGCGGGTGAGCTCGATGCCGCCGTTGGCAATGCCGAGGAGGAGGAGGGGCTTGCCGTCGGAATGGCGGGCGGCAATGGCGTCGGCGAGCCGCTGGATCGCGGAGTGGATTTCGTCGGATCCGATCGTCTTGGGTTTGGCCACGAGGTGCGGTTGTGGAGGCCGCGGAGGAGAGGGTAAAGCGGGAAAAACTTCCGCGGAAAAACCGCGGCCGGAGCGGACGTTACGCGCGCGGAAGGCGGGAAAACCGATTCCGCCTTGCTGTCTTAGCTGTCCTAGTGCAAGTAGGACAGCGTGCTCCCGTTCTCGATCGAACTCAAACCCGGCTATCCCGTGGCGGAGCAGATTCTCTTTGCGGTGAAGAAGGCGGTCGTCGCGGGGGAGCTGCGGCCGGGCGAGCGTTTCCCGTCGGTCCGGGTGCTGAGCCAGGAGCTGCGGATCAATCCGAACACGGCGCACAAGGTGGTGGCGGCGCTGGTGGCGGAAGGCGTGCTGGTGACGACGCCGGCGGTGGGCAGCGTGGTGGCGGAGCGGGAGCCGGGCGGGCGGAAGGAGAAGACGGAGCTGCTCGGCGACGAGGTGGAGCGGCTGGTGGTGGAGGCGAAAAAACTCGGGCTGGGCCTGGACGACGTGCAGGCGGCGGTGGCGGCGCACTGGCGGAAGCTGGGCGGCCGGTGACCGCGCGGGAGCGACGGGAGGACGCGACTTTATGGACAACGCAATCGAGACGGCGGGATTGGCGCGGCGATTTGGCGGGCTGGAGGCGGTGCACGACCTGACGTTGGCGGTGCCGGCCGGCAGCGTGACGGCGCTGCTCGGCGCCAACGGCGCGGGCAAGACGACCACGATCAAGCTGCTGATGAACCTGCTGCGGCCGACGGCGGGATCGGCGCGCGTGCTGGGGGTGGAGTCGGTGCGGCTCGGGGAGCGGGAGTGGGCGCAGATCGGCTACGTATCCGAGAATCAACAACAGCCGTTGTGGATGACGGTGGCGCAGTTCTTCGCTTTCTGCCGGCCGCTCTATCCGACGTGGGATCGCGACCTCGAGGCTCGGCTGCGCCGGGAGCTCGGGCTGCCGGCGGAGCGGAAGCTCGGGCAGCTCTCGCGCGGCATGCTGATGAAGGCCGCGCTGGTGTCGTCGCTCGCCTACCGACCGAAGCTGCTCGTGCTGGATGAGCCCTTCAGCGGGCTGGATGCGCTGGTGCGGGACGAGTTTATCCGCGGGCTTTTGGACGTGTCGGCGCAGGGCGAGTGGACCGTGCTGGTGTCGTCGCACGACATCGAGGAGGTGGAGCGGCTGTGCGACCGTGTGGCGATGCTCGAGCGCGGGCGGCTGCGGCTGAACGAATCGGCGGAGGCGTTGCAGGCGCGTTTCCGCCGCGTGGAGGTGGTGGGGGCGGGGAGCGTGGCGGCCGGTGCGGCGGGACGGAGCGAGTGGCTCGAATGGGAGACGGCGGGGGCGATGGTGCGCTTTGTGGAGACGCGCTATGCGGGGGCGGAGACGGAGCGGGGGTGGCGCGAGCGGTGCGGTGCGGTGGACGTGAAGGCGCGGCCGATGACGCTGCGGGAGATTTTCATGACCTTGGCGCGGGCCGAGCGGGCATCGCGGCGGGAGGAGGCGGTGGCGTGAGCCTGGTCGCGCACCTCGTGCGGAAGGACCTTGCGCTGCTGCGTGCGCCGGCGGGCGTGTGGGCGGGCTTCGTGGTGGCATCGACGGCGCTGTTTGCCGGCACGACGAGCGACGCGCCGGCCGCGGGGGCGTTGTGGGCGGACGGCCTCGCGCTGGCGTTGCAGCTCGTGATGATCGTGGAGCGGCTGTTCGCCGCGCTGATCGTGGCGATGCTGGTGCTCGAGGATGCGCCGGCCGGCGACCGGGCGTTCTGGCCGACGCGGCCGATCGCCGGCGGGCGGCTGCTCATCGGGAAGTTGGTGAGTGCGACGGTGCTGCTGGTGCTGCTGCCGCTGGCCGGGTTGCTGCCGGTGTGGATCTGGGTGGGGCGCGAGGCGGGGCTGGTGGCGAGCGCGGTCATGGAATTTGCCGGAACTCAGGCCACCACGATCGCGTTTGCGGCGATGGTGGCGGCGCTGACGCGGTCGCTGCCGCAGATGATGTGGGTGGCGGCGGTGGTTGCGGTGCTTCTGGCGCTGGCGCCTGCGCTCGGCGGCGCGGTGGGCGCGGACGATTTGTTGATGGAGACGCGGCGGCAGCGTTGGGCAGCGATGGAAGGGGCTGTGGTCGTGACGATCGTCGTGGTGCTGGTGCACCAGTTTCGCACGCGGCACACCCGGCGAAGTTGGACCGTGCTGGCGGCTGGGCTGCTCGGGGTGGTCGGCGTGGGCGTTGCGTGGCGTGGGGAATTGCCGCGACGGACCTTGCCGCCGGTGCCGAAGGAAGCGCGGGTGACGTTTGGGTTGCTCGAAGGAAAAGTGGGCGGCGTGATCCCGGCGGAGCAGCAGCGTGACGTGCGTGTGCCGGCGCTGCAGGTGGCGGTGACGGCGGAAGCGGACGGGGCGCGGTTTCTGGTGCCGATCGGCGGGCGGGGAACGTTGAGCGCTGGGGCGGGTGCGCCGGTGGCGGTGATGCTGACGGGAAAGCCGTTGCTGCAGGCGGGCGTCGCGCTGCGCCCGTGGCAGCCGGGCGGCGCGGAGCCGCTGGTGTGGCCCGTGCGAGTGCGGCGGGTGGCGTCGGAGCCGGCGGTGCTCGACGCGGGACCGCTGCGTTGGACGGGGGAGCTGCGTTTGGCGGAATACGAGCGGGAGTTTGCGCTGGAGTTGCCGTTGGCGGCGGAGGCAACGGTGCAGGCGGGCAGCAACCGGCTGCGCGTGCTCGAACTGCAGCGGGCCACGAACGGCGAACTCAGCGCGTGTCTCATCGAGGAGCGCGATCTGTGGCGGCCGTTGGATGTGACGGTGGTGCCCGGATCGATGATGCCGCTGGACGGGCGCAGTGCGGTGCTCGACGCCTATCTGCTGAGGAGTGCCTCGGGGGTGCGCGTGCTTGCGACCGACCAACTCGGAGCGGCGGTAAAGCAGTCGGTGGTGCGCGGCGTGGTGAAAGTGACGCTGCCGCGCGACCTGCCGGCGGCGGAGATCGCGGGCGCGGTTCTGGTGAAGGTGCGTTTCGCGCGCGGGCGGGCGTTTGGTTTTACGCGGGTGGACGCGGTGGTGGACGTGCGGGCCGACAAGGAGAAATCATGAAGCGAATCGTGCATCTGATGGTGGCGGATCTGCGCCGCATGCGGTGGTGGGTGGCGATCTGGCTCGCGGCGTTGGTCGGACCGGTGGCGTGGGCGTGGTTTGTCGCGGTGGCCGGCGACAACGGCCGGCTCGAGCAACTCGGACGAAACACCCCGCTCTTCGTGGCGGGCCAGCTGCTGCTGGGGTATGTGCTTGTGCTGGTGCTGATGCAGGCGGATCCGGCGATCGGCACGCGCCAGTTCTGGCTTACGCGGCCGATTGCGCCCTGGCGGCTGTTGGCGGCGAAGCTCGCCGCGGCACTGGCGATCCTCTGGGGCGGCGCGGTGCTGGTCGGTGTGCCGTGGTGGCTTTGGAACGGCGCGGAGCTGGTGCAGCTGCCGAGGCTCGCGGCCGAGTATCTGCTCGCCGCCCTGTTCGTGATCGTGCCGGCGATGCTGATCAGCGCGCTCACGGATACGCTGGGACGGGCGGTGCTGTGGTCGTTTGCCCAGGGTGCGGTGATTCTCGGGCTGCTGCTGCCGTTGGCGGTGATGTGGAATCCGACGCGCCTCGGCGCGGACACGGTGCTGATGCGACTCACGTGGAACCTGGCGATCTGGTGGGCGATGGGGCTGGCGGTGACGGGGGGACTTTTTGCGCTGCGCCGTCGCAGCTGGACCGGGTGGGTGGCGCTCGGGGTGGTCGCGGTGCCGTTTGGCCTGAACCTGTTCGCTCCCGACGGGGGAAAGGACAGCGGGCCGCTGCAGCCGCAAAATCCCGAGCTGGGGGAAAACGTGCGGGTGGCGTTTCGGCAGGCGTGGAGTTCGCCGTTGCGCTCGGCGAACAATGCCACGGGCGTCGTGCCGCAGGATCAGATGCGGATGGCGTTTGCGGTGGATCCGGCGCCGGCGAGCGACCGGTGGTTTGTGGGGCTGGCGGCGGAGCAGCAGTGGAACTGGCCAGGGCTGACGTTGCGGCGCGGACACTCGCTGACGGTGTTCGGTGCGCGGGTGATGCCGGGATATGGTGCGCCGGCGGACGACCCGGAGACGGTGGCGCATCTGCGCGAGGAACGGGAGCGGCTCCGCGAGCGTTTCGCGGCGCGCGGGCGAACGTTGCCGGAGTATCCGTCGCCGTCGGACGCGGGCGTGTCGGTGCAGTCCTTCGGCCTCGAGCCCTCATCGCTGCCGGCGCGGATGGCCCGGGAGGAGTCGCGCTACGAGGGCAGGCTGTGGTTTGCGCTGCTGCGGCCGACCGTGGTCAACGAAGTGCCGCTGCGCGTCGGCGCGACCCAGGCTCGCGGCGGGATGCGGGTGCGGGTGCGGGCGCTCGAGACGATCGCCGCGCAGCGGACGGTGCTCTATGTGCATAGCGAGCCGGTTTACTTCACGCGGACGGTGGCCGAGGAAATCGATCGGCAGCGGCAGCGCAGCGGGTTCGGACGGCCGGTGCCGATGGTGCTGCATGCGGCGCGCAAGGAGCAGCGCGCGATCTCCAGCGGACGCGAACGGAGCGTGACGGTGCACGGCGTGGAAATCTCGGCCCGCAGCGCGGCGATCACGAGCGGACGCGTGTGGCGCAACGGGGCGTGGACGGAGCCGGACGGCTGGCGGGATGGCGCCGTGCTCGCGCAGGTGCGCGGGGAGACGGAGTCGATCTTTGCGCGCGGGGTGACGGTGGAGCGCTTCACGTTGCAGCGGGATGGGCGATAGGCGCGGCGCCCTGAGGGACGGAGTCGGATGGGGCGAGTCCGCTATGGCGACCGGATCCGGCACTGCGGCAGGGAAGCCGAGCACGTGCACGGGCGTGACGCTCGGCAGCGCCTGGAAAGCGAGCTCGCGGTCGTCGAGACCGTGCGGCGCGGCGGGTGTTTTGCCGAGCGGCGCAGGGTGGGGGACCGCGCCGAGAATCTGTTTGCGCTGCCGTGCGGCGCTGGGTTGTCCTCTCCGACTTACGTTCTCATGAAGCGCACCCATCACTGTGCCCAGCTCTCCTCGTCCGATCTCGACGCGACCGTGTCGCTGATCGGCTGGGTCGACACGATCCGCGACCAAGGCGGCATCATCTTCGTCGACCTGCGCGACCGCCGCGGCGTCACGCAGATCAAGCTCGAGGCGCATGACAATAATGCCCTGGCGGCGCAGCTGAAGCACCTGAAGCCCGAGTCCGTGATCGGCATCACCGGCAAGGTCGTGCGCCGTCCGGCGGGCACGGAGAACAAGAGCCTGCCCACGGGCGAGATCGAGGTCGAAGCGGCGGACCTGGAGATCCACAACATTTCCGACACCCCGCCGTTCCCGCTCGACGATGCGGGGGGCGACAAGGTGAACGAGGACCTGCGGCTCACGTATCGCTACCTCGACCTGCGCCGGCCGAAGATGCGGCGCAACCTGGAGGTCCGCCACCGCGCGACCAAGGCGATCCGCGATTATTTCGACGCCCAGGAGTTCATCGAGGTCGAGACGCCGGCGCTCTTCAAGAGCACGCCGGAGGGCGCGCGCGAGTATCTCGTGCCGTCGCGCATCCACCCGGGCCAGTTCTACGCGCTCTCGCAGTCGCCGCAGCAGTTCAAACAGATCCTCATGGTGGCGGGCGTGGAGCGTTATTTCCAGATCGCGCGCTGCTTCCGCGACGAGGATCTGCGCGCGGACCGGCAGATGGAGTTCACGCAGGTGGACGTCGAGGCGTCGTTCATCACGCGCGAGGACGTCTACCGGCTCTTCGAAGGCATGCTGAAGAAAGTCTGGCAGGAAGTCCTCGGGGTGGACATCCCGACGCCCTTCCCGCGCATGGCGTTTGTGGACGCGATGAACCGCTACGGCGTGGACAAGCCCGACGTGCGCTTCGCGATGGAGCTGGTCGACCTTTCGGAGACGTTCCGGAACTCGGCGTTCAAGGTGTTCCAGCAGACGGTGGCGGGTGGCGGTGTGATCAAGGCAATCAATGCGAAGGGCCTCTCCGACATCACGCAGGGCGAACTCAAGAACCTCGAGGACATCGCAAAATCCCTCGGGGCGAAGGGCCTCGCGTTCATCAAGGTCGAGGGCGGCGAGTGGAAGTCGCCGATCGTGAAGTTCTTCACCGAGCAGGAGAAGGCGGAGCTCACGCAGAAGCTGAACATCGGCGAGGGCGACATCATCTTCTTCGCCGCGGCGCCGTGGGAAAAGGCCTGCGCGATCCTCGGCCGGCTGCGGCTCGAGTCGGCGCAGTTGCTGGTGAAGCGCGGCAAGCTCACGATCCGGCACGACGACTGGCAGTTCCTCTGGGTGATCGATTTTCCGCTGATGAGCTACGACGAGGAGCGCGGCGGCTACGCGGCCACGCACCATCCGTTCACGGCGCCGGTGCCGGAGGATGCGGCGTTGCTCGACTCGAACCCGAAGGCCGTGCGTGGCCAGCATTATGACGTCGTGCTCAACGGCATGGAACTCGGCGGCGGCTCGATCCGCATCCACCAGCCCGCGCTGCAGAAGAAGGTCTTCGAGGACGTGCTGAAGATCCCGCGCGACGTGGTGGAGAGCCGGTTCGGCTACATGCTGAAGGCGTTCACGTATGGCGCGCCGCCGCACGGTGGCATCGCGTTCGGCCTCGACCGCATGGTCGCGCTGCTGTGCGGCACGACGAGCATCCGTGATGTGATCGCGTTTCCGAAGACGCAGAAGGGCCAGGACCTGATGGCGCAGAGCCCGACGCCGGTGACCGAGAAGCAGCTCAAGGAGCTGCACATCGGCATCGTGCAGCCGGAGTGAGGCGCGGGCAGGGAGCCCGTTCCGCAATTTCAGGCGCGCCGCGGGGCGCGCCTTTTTTGTCAGGATTGCCGCGTGGGCTGGCTTGGGAGGTTTTCCGGCCAACGATGGCTTGCGCGGCTGCGGGGTGCGCCTCAGAACCGGTCTCTCGCATGAAACTCATCGTCGCCATCATCAAGCCGTTCAAACTCGAGGAAGTGAAAGAGGCGCTCTCCGCCGCGGGCGTCGAGGGTATGACCGTCACCGAGGTAAAGGGCTTCGGCCGCCAGAAGGGACACACCGAGATTTACCGTGGCAGCGAATACACGGTCGATTTCCTCCCGAAGGTGAAGCTGGAGGTGGCGGTGGCCGACGAGGTCGTGGGCAAGGCGATCGACGCGATCGTGAAGGCGGCGAAGACCGGAAAAATCGGCGACGGCAAGGTCTTCGTGCTGCCGGTCGAGGAAGTTATCCGGATCCGGACGGGCGAGCACGGCGACGCGGCGATCTGAGGCGCGCGACGCGTTTTTACCTCTGAAAATCTCCAGCCGGCCCTTTCGCGGGGGCCGGCTCTTTTTTTGCCCGTCGGGAAAACTCCTGCGGTAAAATAGTGCGAACGCGGGCGGTGGCATCGGTTTTGCTAACGGTTTCCGAGCCACCCATGAATAAAGCACTCACCAAACTGATGCGAATGCTCGCGCTGGCAGGCCTCCTCGGCCTGGCCGCGCTACCGGGTCAGGCGCAGACGGCTGCGCCCGCCCCAGCCCCCGCTCCGGCCGCCGCGCCGGCGGCGCCGAAGGAACCCACGATGGAACAGCGTATCGCCGATCTCGAGGCCTACGTGAACAACTCGGCGCGCACTCCGGACGTGGCGTCCAAAGTGGCCGGTCCTGGTCCCGGGCACAACGCGTGGCAGATGGTGAGCACGGCGCTGGTCATCTTCATGACGCTGCCCGGTCTCGCGCTCTTCTACGGCGGTCTGGTGCGGAAGAAGAACGTCCTCTCGGTCCTCGCGCAGTGCATGGGCATCGCCGGCCTGGTGACGATCCTCTGGTGGGCCTGCGGTTACTCTCTCTCCTTCTCGGGTGGCAACGCGATCATCGGTGACCTGAGCGCCAAGTTCCTCAACGGCGTCGAGCCGGGCAAGGTGGGCGCCGGCTACCACTGGATCAGCGACATGATGTGGGCGATGTTCCAGCTCTCCTTCGCGATCATCACGCCTGCCCTGATCCTCGGTGCGATCGCCGAGCGCATGAAGTTCATCTCCGTGCTGCTCTTCGTCGCGATCTGGATGTTCGTCGTCTATTTCCCCTTCGCGCACATGGTCTGGGCCTCGAACGGCCTGATGTGCGGTCCGCTCAACAAGGATGCCGCGATCAAGGCGATCGACTTTGCCGGCGGCACGGTGGTGCACATGACCTCGGGCTGGAGCGCGCTCGTGCTCTGCATGATCCTCGGCAAGCGCGTGGGCTTCGGCAAGGAGCACATGGCCCCGCACTCGATGGTGCTCTGCATGGTCGGCACCGGTATGCTGTGGGTGGGCTGGTATGGCTTCAACGCCGGCTCCGCGCTCGGCGCCGATGCGATCGCTTCCAATGCGTTTGCGACGACCACTCTCGCGGCCGCCACGGCCGGCTTCGTCTGGGCGGTGGCCGAGTGGGTCACCAAGGGCAAGCCGAGCGTCCTGGGCTTCTGCTCCGGCATCGTCGCCGGTCTCGTGGTCATCACGCCCGGCGCCGGCTTTGTCTCCGTCTCCTCCGCGGTCATCATCGGCGTCTTCGCCGGCGTGGTGCCCTATCTGGCGGTGGCCTACCTCAAGCGCATGCTGGGTTACGACGATGCGCTCGACACCTTCGGCGTCCACGGCGTGGGCGGCACGATGGGTGCGATTCTGACCGGCGTCTTTGCCGATCCGAACGTGAACAGCGTCCTCGGCGACGGCGGCATGAAGCTGATGAACGGCCTGCTCATGAATCAGATCAAGGCGGTCGCCATCACGATCGTCTGGAGCGTGGTCGCGACCGCGATCATCGCCTACATCGTCAAGGCCCTCGTCGGCCTCCGCCCGTCGGAGGAAGTCGAGCGCCAGGGCTTGGACGTCAACGAGCACGGCGAAGAAGGCTACGTCAACTAACCTCAACCGGAGCCCAAGCACATGAAACTCATCATCGCCATCATCAAACCGTTCAAACTCGAGGAAGTGAAGGAGGCCCTCGCGGCCGCCGGCATCGAGGGCATGACCGTGACCGAGGTGAAAGGCTTCGGCCGCCAGAAAGGCCATACCGAGATCTACCGCGGCAGCGAATACACGGTGGACTTCCTGCCCAAGGTGAAGATCGAGGTCGCCGTCGGCGACGAGGCGGCGGGCAAGGCGGTCGATACGATCGTCAAGTCGGCCAAGACCGGAAAAATCGGCGACGGCAAAGTCTTTGTGCTGCCGCTGGACGAGGTGGTCCGGATCCGCACCGACGAGCGGGGCGAATCCGCGGTCTGAGCGGACAACGCACAGGTTTCAGTCATGGCCGGGCGGTTCGCCGCCCGGCCTTTTCTTTTCTCCGGCCGTGGGCCGGTGGGTAGCGGGCGCGTCCTTTTCAGCCATGACGCAGGAATCTGCGCGGCGCGGCGTTGCCCGGCATCGATTTTGCTCATGGGAGGGTCAGGCTCCATGAACCTCATTGCCCCTCGTTTCCTCCGTCCGCTGCTTGCCGCGGGCCTTTTCCTTTTCGCCGCCTGGTCTGCCGGCGCCCAAACGCCCGCGGCGGCACCGGCTGCGGCTGCGCCTGCCGCACCGGCGCCCACGATCGAGCAGCGCGTCGCCGGCCTTGAGGCCTACTTGGGCAACGGCGATCCGACGGCCGTGCTGAAGGACGCAAAGGGCAATGTGCCTGCCGGCCTGACCACGCCGTCCGTGGGCGTCGCCGGCCCCGGCCACAACGGCTTCATGATGATCTGCGCGGCGCTCGTGCTGTTCATGACGCTCCCCGGCCTCGCGCTTTTCTACGGCGGTCTGGTGCGGACGAAGAACGTGCTGTCCGTGATGGCGCAGTGCCTCGGACTGGCCGGGCTGGTGACGGTGCTCTGGTGGGCGTTCGGCTACAGCCTCGTATTCGGCAAAAGCTTCGGCAGCGGGATTCTCGGCGGCAGCGAGTTCTTCTTCCTCAAGGGCGTCGATAGCGCGCCCAACACCGACTATTCGTTCTGGGTCTCGCAGAACGTCTTTGCGATGTATCAGCTGATGTTCGCGATCATCACCCCGGCGTTGATCGTCGGCGCGGTGGCCGAGCGCATGAAGTTTTCCGCGCTCATCGTCTTCATGACGGCGTGGATGTTTGCCGTGTATTTCCCGCTCGCGCACATGGTCTGGGGCGCGACCGGGCTGATGAACGGCGTGTGGAACGCCGGGGCCGCGATCAAGGCGATCGACTTTGCCGGCGGCACCGTGGTGCACATGTCGTCGGGTTGGTCGGCGCTCGTGCTCTGCCTCATCCTCGGGCCGCGTCTTGGCTTCGGCAAAACGCCGATGCCGCCGCACAGCCTCGTGCTCTGCATGATCGGCACCGGCATGCTGTGGGTGGGCTGGTATGGCTTCAATGCCGGCTCCGCGGTCGCCGCCGACGGCGTGGCGGCCAACGCCTTCACGACCACCACGCTGGCGACCGGCGTGGCGTGCGCGACGTGGGCGCTGCTCGAATATCTCACGCGCCGGAAGGCCAGCGTGCTCGGGTTCTGCTCGGGCGCGGTCGCGGGACTCGTGGTCGTCACGCCGGCGTGCGGCTTCATCACGCCGACCTCCGCGGTGCCGCTCGGCGTGCTCGCGGGCGTCGTGCCGTTCTTTGCGGTGACGAAACTCAAGGGCCTGCTGCGCTACGACGATGCGCTCGACACGTTTGGCGTGCACGCGGTCGGCGGCACTCTGGGCGCGATCCTGAGCGGCTTCTTCGCCGATGCGGCGGTGAACGGGAATCTCAACACCAACCTCAAGGACATCCTCGCGGGCAAGACCCTGTGGCTCGAGCAGCTCAAGGCGGTGGGCCTCACGCTCGCGCTCTCGATCGGTGCGACGCTCGTGCTGGCCTTCGTGGTGAAGGCCGTAATGGGGCTGCGGCCGACCGTCGAGGCCGAACAGGAGGGCCTCGACCTCAGCGACCACGGCGAGGAGGGCTACATCTTCGAGGCCAAGTCGTGAACCCGGACGCCCCGCTCAATTTCTCCGCCACATTTCCATGAAGCTCATCACCGCCATCATCAAACCGTTCAAACTTGAGGAAGTGAAATCCGCCCTGGCCGAAGTCGGGGTGGAAGGCATGACCGTGACCGAGGTGAAAGGCTTCGGCCGCCAGAAGGGCCACACCGAGATCTACCGCGGCAGCGAATACACGGTGGACTTCCTGCCCAAGGTGAAGATCGAGATCGCGATCTCGGCCGAGGGCGTGGGCAAAGCCATCGATGCGATCGTCGCCGCGGCGCGCACCGGCAAGATCGGGGACGGGAAAATCTTCGTGACGCCGCTCGAGGAGGTGGTGCGCATCCGCACCGACGAGCGCGGTCAAGTCGCGCTCTGAGTCGCGGTCGAGCCGGGGGCGGCGTCGCGGCGGTGCGGCGCTCCGCCGCGCCGACGGACATGAAAAAGGGCGGGCCATGGCGGCCCGCCCTTTCGCGTCGAAATCGTCGTTCGCTCAGGCGGTCGGCGCCGCCGGCGCGGCGGGCTTCTTCTTGTCGGGCAACGCGCGGTTGGTGACCTCGTGCTTGAGCTTAGCGATGTAGGCGTCGGTCGTCATCACGCCCTCGTCGCCGCGGGCGCGGGAGCGCACGGAGACGCTGTTGGCCTCGGCTTCCTTCTGGCCGATGACGAGCGTGTAGGGGACCTTGTCGAGTTCGGCGCGGCGGATCTTGGCGCCGAGTTTGTCGCTGTGCTCGTCGAGCGTGGCACGCAGACCTTCGGCGCGGAGCCGGGTGAGCAGCGTGCGGGCGTAGTCGATGGTCTTTTCCGAGATCGGCACGAGCCGCACCTGCTCGGGCGCGAGCCACGCCGGGAAGTCGCCGGCGAAATGCTCGATCAGCACGCCGCAGAAACGCTCCATCGAGCCGAAGGGCGCGCGATGGATCATCACGGGGCGATGCGCCTGATTGTCGGGTCCGATATAGGAGAGGTCGAAGCGGATCGGGAGGTTGTAGTCGACCTGCACGGTGCCGAGCTGCCACTCGCGGCCGATGACGTCCTTGATCACGAAATCGATCTTCGGGCCGTAGAACGCCGCCTCGCCCGGCTCCTCGGTGAAGGGCACGCCGAGCGTCTGCGCCGCCTGCCGGCAGGCATGCTCGGCTTTGTCCCAGTTCTCCGCGGTGCCGGTGTATTTGTTGGAGTCCGGATCGCGGAGGCCGACGCGCACGCGATAGTCGTGCATGCCGAGCGTGTTGAGGACGATCTTCACGAGCGAGAGGCAGCCGAGGACCTCCTGTGCGACCTGTTCCTCGGTGCAGAAAAGGTGCGCATCGTCCTGGGTGAAGCCGCGGACGCGCGTCATGCCGTTGAGCTCGCCGCTCTGTTCCCAGCGGTAAACGGTGCCGAACTCCGCGAGGCGGATGGGCAGGTCGCGGTAGGAGTGCGGCTGCGAGGCGAAGATCTTGATGTGGTGCGGGCAGTTCATCGGCTTCAGCATGAAGCCGTCGAGCAGCTGGTCGTCGGGGCGCACGCGGTCGGGCGTGATGGTCTCCTTGCCGGTGCGTTTGTTGATGGCGTCGCGCAGCTGGCCCGAGACCGCCTCGAGTCGCGAGAACGCCTCGGCGCACGAGCAGTTTTCGCCGAGGGCCTTGGCGAGCGACTCGTTCTCCATCACGGGGGCGAACTGCGACTCCTTGTAGTAGGGGAAGTGGCCGCTGGTCTTGTAGAGCTCGAGTTTGCCGATGTGCGGCGTGAAGACCTGGGAGTAGCCCTGCTTGCGCAGCTCCTCGCTGATGAAGGTCTGCAGCTCCTGACGGATGATGGCGCCGTTGGGCGTCCAGAGGATCAGGCCCTGGCCGACATCCTCGTCGATGTGGAACAGCTTCAACTCGCGGCCGAGTTTGCGGTGGTCGCGGAGCTTGGCCTGCTCGAGCTGGGTGAGGTAGTTGGCGAGCTCGTCCTTCGACGCGAAGGCGGTGCCGTAGATGCGCTGGAGCTGCCGGTTCTTCTCGTCGCCGCGGTGGTAGGCGCCGGCGATGGAGAGGAGCTTGAAGGCTTTCAGCTTCGAGGTGTAGCGCACGTGCGTGCCGGCGCAGAGGTCGATGAATTCGCCGTTCTGGTAGAAGGAAATTTTTTCGCCCTCGGGAATGTCCGCGAGGCGACCGAGTTTGTAGCGCTCCTGGCCGATGCGTTTGATAATCTCGACGGCCTCGTCGCGCGAAACCTCCTTGCGGTCGAAGCGCTGGTTCTCGTCGGCGATCTTCTTCATTTCCGCCTCGAGGCGGGTGAGGTCGTCGGTCGTGAGTTTATGCTCGAGATCGATGTCGTAGTAGAAGCCGGTGTCGGTGGGCGGTCCGATGTCGAGTTTGGCATCGGGGAAGATGCGGAGGATCGCGGTCGCCAGGACGTGCGAGCACGAGTGGCGAAGTTCGTCGAGCGGAGACATCGGCATAGGTGTGTGTGGTTGTGGTCCTGCCTACGATTGCAGGGCCGGAACCGCACACACGGCCGGGAAACGCGGGGGCTGTCAACGCGGCGGATGGCGGCGTCCGGGGGGCGATGGCGACGCGGAACGGCGGCGCGGCAGCAGCGGACTTGAGGGTTGAGAGTTGCCGCGCGACCCGCCGGAGTCGTGCGCATGGCAGAGATCAGACCGGTCGCGATTTTGCGCACGCCTTTTGCGGAGAAGTTCGGCGTGCCGCGGCAGTCCGGGCTCGTGCGCGCGGCGGAAGGGACCGTGGAGTTTCTGCCGGAGTTTGCGGCGGCGGAGTTCGTGCGCGGGCTGGAGGACTTTTCGCACGTGTGGCTGTTCACGGGATTTCACCTCAATCCGCCGTGGGACGGCGCCGCGACCGTGCGGCCGCCGCGGCTGGGCGGAAACGAGCGGGTGGGGGTCTTTGCCTCGCGGGCGCCGACGCGGCCGAACGGCCTCGGCCTCTCGCTCGTGGAATTGCTGGAGGTCGCGCCGGGGCGGCTGCGGGTCGCGGGTGTGGATGCCGTCGACGGCACGCCGGTCTACGACGTGAAGCCGTATCTGCCGTGGTGCGAGGCGAAGCCGGACGCGCGGTCGGATTGGGCGAAGGAGGCGCCGGACCGGCGGGCGGCCGATGCGGTCGTGATCCCGGCTCCGATTGCCACCCAACTGCCGGCCGCGGTGCAGGCGCTGGTGCGCGAACTGCTCGGGCTCAACCTGCAACCCGCGTATCAGGGCAGCGGAGACGGCCGGATCTATGGGATGGCGGTCGCGGGCTGGAACGTGCGCTGGCGCGCCCGGCCGGACGGCGGGGTCGAGGTGGTGGAGGCGCAGCGGCTCACGTAGACCGTGGGCGCGTCGGCCGGCTCGCACGACGAGCCGGCGCAACCCGTTGCGCGTCGCGGCGCGATCGAGCCGCGAGCGTATTGCCCTCCACGAGCGGCACCGGAGGCGCCGCCGCGCGGGCTATTTCTTCGCCGGTTCGAGCGTGTATCCGTCCTTGCGGTCGAGCATCGACCAGCCGGCGGCGGCGATCTCCTTCCGCAGCGCATCGGCGGCGGCGAAGTCCTTGGCGGCTTTGGCGGCCCAGCGCTTCTCGGCGAGGGCCTTGATCTCGGCGGGCGCTTCGGCTTTCGGCGCGACGGGCGCGTCGAGTTTCAGGCCGAAGGCGAACATGGCGCGGTCGAACGTCGCGCGGTCCACCTGGTGGTCGCGTCGGTTCACGACCGTGAAGAGCGCTCCGAGAGCACCGGGCGTATTGAGGTCGTCGTGCAGCGCCGTGAAGACCGCGTCGAACACCCCGGCGGCCCCGCCGCTCTCGGGCAAGGTTGCGCGATACGCGCGCAGCGTCGCCACGGCGCTCTCCGCCGCGTGCAGCGACTCCAGCGTGAAGTTCAGCTGCTTGCGCGGATGACCGGCGAGCAGGGCGTAGCGCACGGCCATCGGGTCGTGGCCTTTGGCGATCAGGTCGCGGAGGGTGTAGTAGTTGCCCTTGCTCTTGCTCATCGTGGTGCCGTTCACGAGCAGGTGCTCGCTGTGATACCAGTGGCGGGCGAAGGGCACGCCGTTGCAGCACTCGCTCTGGGCGATCTCGTTTTCGTGGTGCGGGAAGAGCAGATCCACGCCGCCGGTGTGGAGGTCGATCGTGTCGCCGAGAATCGATTTGCTCATCGCGCTGCACTCGATGTGCCAGCCCGGGCGGCCTTCGCCGGTGCCCTCGGGGCCGGGCCATTTCACGGCTCCGTCCTCCTCGGGTTTGTAGGCTTTCCAGAGCGCGAAGTCCGAGACGGAGTCCTTGTGGTCCGCGTCGGCTACGGCGTTGGTGACCTTGAGTTCGCGCTCCTTGATGCGCGAGAGGCGGCCGTAGTCGGGGAAGGTGCCGAGCTTGAAATACACCGAGCCGTCCGGCGCGCGGTAGGCGTTACCCTTGCGCATGAGGACCTCGATCATGTCGACCTGCTCGCGGATGTAGCCGGTCGCGGTCGGCTCGGCGTGCGGCGCGAGGAGATTCAACGCGCGGCAATCCTCGTGGAAGATCTGCGTCCAGTGCCGCGTGATGTCGGCGAGCGGACGATTCTCTTTCTTGGCCTGGCCGATGGTGCGGTCGTCGACGTCGGTGAGATTGCGCACGTGCTTCACCTTTGCGGCGCCGAACTCGAGTTCGAGCAGCCGGCGGATCACGTCGTTCACGACAAACGTGCGGAAATTCCCGATGTGCGCGGGCGCGTAGACGGTGGGGCCGCAGTTGTAGAAACGGAAGACGCCGTCGGCGTGCGACGGCTTGAGTTCACGCGGCTCGCGGGCGAGCGAATCGAAGAGTCGGATGGGCATGAAACGGAGAGAAGGGGAGCGGTAGCAGGTTTTGCGGCGGGGCGGAAAGGGATTTCCTCGGCTGCAGGGCCGGCCGCGGCGGGCGCAAGAAACGCCAAGACGCCCGCAAGCCGCGCGGGGAGATTGGCATCGCGGCCGGGCGGCCGCCTTGTTCTCCTGACGCCCCCACGTTTATGGCCGAGAACTTCAAACTGGAACTCACGCAACGTCCGCGCCGGATGCGGCGCACCGCCAGCCTGCGCCGGCTGGTCGAGGAGACCGTGCTGCGCCCCGCGGACTTCATCGCCCCGTTGTTTGTCGTCGATGGGAAGCCCGCGCCGGAGGAGATCAAGTCGATGCCGGGCGTATTTCGGCTCAACGTGGCCGATCTCGTGAAGGAATGCCGGGCGCTGCACAAACTCGGCGTGCCGGCGGTGGCGCTGTTTCCCAAACTCGACCCCGCGTTGAAGGATGACACCGGCACGCAGGCGCTCAACGAGGAGACCCTGGTTCTCCGGGCGGTGCGGGCGGTGAAGAAGGCGCTGCCCGACCTGACCGTGATCACCGACGTGGCGCTCGATCCCTACACGTCGCACGGTCACGACGGCGTGCTCAACGCGGCGCGCGAGGACGTCGAGAACGACCGCACGGTGGGCATCCTGGCGCAGATGGCCGTGCTGCAGGCAAAGGCCGGCGTGGATATCGTGGCGCCGAGCGACATGATGGACGGACGGGTGGGTGCGGTCCGGCGCGGACTCGACGCGGCGGGGTTCACCGGCACGGGCATCATGGCCTATTCGGCGAAATACAATTCGGCGTATTACGGCCCGTTCCGCGATGCCGTCGGCAGTGCCCAGGCGGCGGGCACGCGGCTGCTCAGCAAGGCAACCTACCAGATGAATCCCGCCAACCGCCGCGAGGCGATCGCGGAGGTGCTGCTCGATGACGCCGAAGGTGCGGACATCGTGATGGTCAAGCCGGCGGGCATGTATCTCGACATCATCCGCGACGTGCGCGAGGTGACGCGCAAGCCGGTCGCGGCGTATCAGATTTCCGGCGAATACGCGCAGATCCACGCGGCGGCCCGGCTCGGCTGGCTCGATCTCGCACGCTGCCGGCACGAATCGTTGCTGGCCATCAAGCGGGCCGGAGCAGACATGATCCTCACCTATTTCGCGAAGGACATGGCTGCGGCGCTCAGGTAAGTTCAGGCGTCGGGCGGTGCGGGAAGTGCTTAAGTTAAACCCGTCAATTTGGATGGAATTGCCGGTGTGGTTTCGTTCTGGTTTCCGCCCGCCGGCTCACCCTTGGCCGGCTCCCGTCCCACCGCATGAACTGGAAAATGTCGTCCAACACGGTCCTCCGGACCGCTTCATCCGCCGCTGCGCCCGACCCACGTCGGGGCTTCACGCTGGTCGAAATCATGGTCGTTGTCGTGATCATCGGCTTGCTGGCTTCGATCGCCATCGCGGCCTTTTCCCGCGTCCGCGAAAAGACGGAGAATTCCACCGTCGCGAACGACCTGCGGACCTTCACGGCGGCGTTTGAGCAGTATTCGCTCGAAATCGGCTCATGGCCGCCCGACGGCAGCGCCGGAGTCGTCCCGACCGGCATGGAAGACCGGATCAACGGCAGTGCCTGGCGGCGCGGCACTCCGGGCGCCGGTCGCTTCGATTGGGAGCGGGGGACCTTCGGCGTGACGGCGGCGATCTCCCTTTTCGGATGCAACTTCACCGACACCCGTCTCGCGCAGGTCGATGCCTTGATCGATGATGGCGACGTCAACACGGGGCGATTCCGGCGTGTCGGCGACGGACGTCCGATGCTTATCCTGCAGGACTGAGCGACTGCCGGAGGGCGGGGGACGGGCCCGACGATCGGGAACGCGGCTTCAGAACGGCGAGCGCGGGACCTGCAGCGAATCGCCGGGCACGAGACGCGGGTCCTGTCCCGGGCTGCGCTGCGCGAGTTTCACGTCGATGGCGTAGGTGTTTTTTTCGCGAATGAGGCTTACCGCCGTCTCCTTCGCGTAGAGCGTGAAGCCGCCGGCGGACTGAATGGCCTTGGCGACCGTGAGATCCGGCGTCCAGACGATGCGTCCGGGCCGCTGCACTTCGCCGCCGACGTAGATGTAGCGTTCGGTGACAGACACGGACACGTCGACCGCGGTGTAGATTTTGCGGGCGAGATAGGTTTCGCGCACGCGTTGGGATAGCTCCGCGGTCGAGAGTCCGCCGGCGGGCACGGGGCCGATGAAGGGGAGGTTGATCGTGCCCTGCTCATCGATCTGCACCGCGTTGGTCGTCGCATCGGGCACACCTTGGAGCGAAACGGTGAGGCTGTCCCCGGGGCGCAGTTGCGCGGTGGAGGCGGCGGCGGGAATCTGCGGGTTTGCGATCGCGGCGGAGCGGTCGGACGCGCAGCCGGCGGTCCCCCCGAGCACCGCGGCGAGGCAGACGAACGTAGCGCAACGAAGAAGCGGCATGCGCGTGGTTGGTGGGCCACGATACCGGAAAAGGCAACGTCGCGCTGGGCCCGGACTGCGCGGTGGATTCTCGTGGCGGGATAAAAAAGAACGGCAGCCCGGGGAGGGCTGCCGTTTCTCAGTGCCGGGACGGGCGGGCTCAGCGTTTGCCGCGCGTCTTGCGCTTCGGTTTCTCGTCTTCGTCCTCCTCGTCCTCGTCAGAATCTTCCTTCTCCTCGTCCTTGTCGTCGTCGTCGTCGGAGTCCTCGTCGCCCTCGCCCTTCTTTTTCTCCCCGCCTTCCTCGTCGCCGCCGCCTTCTTCGTCCTCGTCCCACTTCAGCGACTCGTCGTTCTTCAGCTTCTCCTCTTCCTCTTCGTCGAGCTCGGGCAGGTCGTCGTCGTCGGAGTCCTCGATATCTTTCGCGGGTGCTTCCTCATCGGCATCGTAGCCGGCGGGCATGTAGTCGAGGATCGCGCCGAGTTCGTCGAAGGTATGGACGGCCTTACCCTGGATGAAATTGGTGTTCTGGTCCTCGCGGATCTCGTCCTCGACCTCGTCGACGGAGAGCTTCGATTCGAAATTGAAGAGGTCGTTGAGCATCTTCACGCGGCAGCGGGTGAGATGGTCGAGCAGGTCGGCATAGGGGCCGTTTTCTTCGTCGAGGATATCGGGCAGACCGAAGAGTTTGTCCTCGGATTCGAAGAGCGACTCCTTCACGCGCTTGAGGCGGACCTTGCCATTGCCGAGATCCTTCTCGATGCGGAAGGGGATGAAGGCGGCTTCGAACATGTCCTGGTCGAAGCCGTAGTCGCGCAGCGGATCGACGAGCTCGATCAAGTGCTGGATCTGGCGGGGATCGACGATGCTGAGGCCATCCACATCCCAGCGGACGGGATCGCTCGTTTCAGCGACCCACCAGTTATGGTCTTCGCCGAGACGAACAACGCACCAGTCGAGAGTGGAGGATCCTTTTGCCATGGAAAGTCGCTTGGAATTTTCGCGCAGCGTGCGAGGCGAGTTTCAAAAAACAAGCACAAAAGCGCCGCGCCCGCGGACCGTTATTACGAGGCGTTTTGCGCGCGGAAAATGCTCTGTTTGCGTGGCTTGGAACGGGCGTGATGCTTGCGTATTTGTGCCCGGAATTTCACCGTCCCGCCACATGGGGAATTATTACGAACAGTGGGTGCGGCCCTGGTTTTTTCGGCGGGATTCGGAACACGCGCACGAACTTGGCGTGCGCGGGATGGCGTGGTTGGGCGCGCTGACGCCCGTCTGCCGGTGGTTGGAGTGGAGTCACCGTTCCGCGACCGCGCGGCGGCCGGTGCAGGCGTTCGGGCTCAACTTTCCCAATGCGGTGGGCCTCGCGGCGGGCTTCGACAAGCATGCGCTCGCCTGGCCGGCGGCGGCGGCATTGGGATTCGGGCACGTGGAGATCGGGACGGTCACGGCGCTCGGCCAGCCGGGTAACCCGAAGCCGCGCGTCTTCCGCTATCCCGAACACGAGGCGGTGATCAATCGGATGGGCTTCAACAATGAAGGGGCCGACGCGGTGGCGGCGCGACTCGCGCGGCAGCCGGGCAAAGGGGCCCGCCGCATTCCTCTCGGCGTGAATCTGGGCAAGTCGAAGGTGACCGAGATCGAGCGCGCGCCCGAGGACTATCTCGCCAGCTTCGCCAAGCTCGCGGATTACGCGGATTACGTGGTGCTGAACGTCTCGAGTCCGAATACGCCGAATCTGCGGCAGCTGCAGGACGAGTCGCGACTGCGCGAACTTCTCGCGGCGGTGACCGCTGCGAACCGCGCACGCGGCGGCGCGGACCGGCCGGCAGCGGCGCCGCTGCCGATCCTGCTGAAGATCGCGCCGGATCTCACCTGGCCCCAGATCGACGCGGTGCTCGCGGTGATCGCGGAGTATCGGCTCGATGGCATCATCGCCACCAACACCACGCTCGCGCGCCCCGGATTTTTCGCGTCGGTGCAGGAAGCCGGCGGTCTCAGCGGCGCACCGCTGCGGCGACGTTCGACCGAGATTGTCAATTTTATCGCCCGTGCGACGGGAGGAAAACTGCCGATCATCGGTGTGGGCGGCATCACGGACGTCACCAGCGCGGCCGAGAAACTCGATGCGGGCGCGACGCTCGTGCAGGTCTATACCGGCATGATCTATCGCGGACCGTTCTTTGCGGCCGAACTCGCCCGCGGGCTGGCGGACTGGCAACGGCGTTGAGGCGGTAGTTCGGGAGCGGAGCGATTCTTGCCGCTGCGGCCGCGGAGCGCGCGGTGCCGGCGGGTTTGACCCGCTGGCGTCGGTCCTTAGCGGCGAAGGCGACGCCAGCGAATTCAGACTGCGGTTCGCGGCGCGCGACCGGACGGTGCGGTTAACGGGCCGCGCGATAACGCCACGGGCGCGCGAAACGCGTCGATTTTCCGACCACGCGTGAGTTGTCCGCGGTCTTGGGCGAAGCGGATCACCCGGCACGAAGGCATTGCGAAAGGCGGCGCAGGCGCAGGGAACGGCACGAGACCCGCGCGCGCGGCGCTCCACGTCCGCATTCCCTGTCATTTGCTGCGCATCCGCATGTGTCCGCTCGCCCGCGCAGCAAACCCGCGCAGCATCGCGGCACAGCTTCCGATGCGCTCCTCCCCCGATTGCTGCCGCACGTCGGCGATCTTCGCGCTGCTGGTGTGGCTCCTGATGTGGTCCGGCTGCGCCGATTCGCGACCGCCGCTTCGCGTCGGGTTCAATCCGTGGGTCGGCTACGAGCCGTTGCCGCTGGCCCGGAGTCTGGGCGCGCTGGACGGCAAGCAGGTTGATCTTGTCTCGTTTCCGTCCACCACCGAGGTCATCCGGGCTTACCGCTATGGAGTGATCGACGTCGCGGCCGTGACGATGGACGAGGCGTTGACCCTCTTCGAAACCAATCCGCGGCAGCATGTCTTCCTCGTTTGCGATTTCTCCCGGGGCGCGGATGCCATCGTCGGCCGCGCGGAATTCGCGACGTTGGCGGAGCTCCGGGGCCGGCGCATCGCGGTCGAGGCCACGGCGCTTGGCGCCTACATGCTCGCGCGCGGACTGGCGTCGGCGGGACTGACCGCGCGGGACGTGACGGTTGTGCCGATGACGGCCGAGGCCAAGGAGGTCGCGTTCAAAGCCGGGCGGGTGGACGCGGTGGTCACTTTCGATCCGCAGCGTTCACGGCTGCTGGCCGCGGGTGCTCGCCAGCT
>JACCEB011335862.1_pt1 | contig 22891 bp, 21 predicted proteins | sample 7454761 | NCBI WGS metagenome assembly JACCEB01 (sample SAMN15323454, study PRJNA562643) | freshwater metagenome | isolation source: river surface water | place: USA:Blue River Watershed | collected 2017-08-18 | reverse complement strand
ATATTGGAGAAAATATTGGAGAATATGTTGATTTTCTTAAAATAAGAAAAGAATATTTAGATATGTTATCAAGTAATGTTGGTGATATTAAAAATATTAATACTAGTGAAAAAGCTGGGTGTATTATAGCTGGAACATTTTTACATTATTTTGTTAACGATTCAGTACCTTGGATACATTTGGATTTAGGGGTTAGTACATTTGTTGATTCAATTGCAATATCATATGGTGTTAATTTATTATATGAATTTATAAAACAAATAAAATAAACTGTCTCCAGAAATTATTTTATCTGAAAAAATTGATTTAAATTACAATAAAACATTAATCAAATATTCATTAATCGCATGGTCCTTCTTGAATTTACTATTAAACTGGATGATAAGGAATATCCAGTATTAAACACTCTTAAAAAAAAAGAATTAGATAAATATATTTTAAAAATATTCAAAACTGGATATCAAATTCATTTTCCATCTAATGATAAAATAGAACAACAAGTTGAATATAATGAAGTAATTGAACGAATTGAAACTATTAAAGATGAACTTAAAGATGAAATTAATAATTCGGAAATGAGTGAAAAAATTAATTCATTGGAATCTAGTTTAACAAAATTGATAGGTATTTCATCTAATTCATGTAAAAAAGGTAATTTTGGTGAGAATGTGCTAGAAGATTTATTTGCTAAACGTTACGGTGATATTCAATTTGAAAGAAAAAGTCAGGTTGCACATTCAGGTGATGCTTGGCTATATTTACCAGATAGTAAAATTATTATGTTGGAAAGCAAAAATTATACAACTACTGTTAATAAAGATGAAATAGCAAAATTACAATCTGATATGATTAATCATCATATTAAATGGGGAATTTTAGCTAGCTTTAATTCAATGATTCAAGGTATGAAAGAATTAGATTACCATACATTTACTCATAATAATGAAACATATTCAGTTATTATGATTTCAAATCTGTCATCTGATATTCATAAATTAGATTTAGGATTACAAATAATTAGAAAATTAATGGGAACATTAGATGATTTACCACAATTTCCATGGATTGTAAAAGATGTTAACCAAAGCTTAACAGAACTAAATCAAATTATTCAAAAAAATTATTGTTTACGCGATAGCTATTATAATATGGAACGTGAAATGCAAAAATTAATGTCTGGATATCACGTGGTACTACGAGATTATCAATATGATATTGAACTTAAAATAAATGAAATTATTGGCAAGATCAAATCAACAATTAAATCAACAATTCAAACTGCAATTGAATCCGAATCTAGTACTTATAATACAGTTTTGGAAACTTATCAAGATAAGAAAATTCTTCCAATTATAGTAAGGATCGTGGATATAGCCCAATCTAAAAAATGGCATATTAATTTTGATAATGTTAATAATGATTGGATTTTTACTACAAAAGGTCAAGAAGTAGGAAGATTTAAAACACAAGCAAAAAAGATAATGATTAATATTCCAGCAAATGATATTAGTGTAAATTTACATTTGGGAAAAGAAAAAGAAAATAAACAAAATTTGGATATCATTAAATCATTATAAATAAAAATTAATTTATAATTTTCTAATTATTAATATATGAAATTATATATTTATATAATACTATTTATTTTACTTGTTGTGTATATTAATTGTCATACCAAATATATTAGTGAAAAATTTACTGAACATTTTAATGCAATTAATCCTTTTACTATTTTAAATACAACCCAAGTCAAACCTGTATTAATTGACTCACATTCTGGTATGGTTCCAGCATTTGATTCAAATAATTCATCGGATTTATTTAGTTCTAAATATTGGTTTATTAAAAAGCAAGGTTTTTCAGATATTTATAACTATGAAGATGCTGGTAGCGCTCAAATTTTTAATCTAGTAAATGATACTGATAATGAAATTAAACCTACTAATAAAGAATTAATTGAAGTTAAAAGTGAAGTTAAAAGTGAAGTTAAAAGTGAAGTTAAAAGTGAAGTTAAAAATAAATTAAATGAGGAAATTAAATATAATAATTTAACATACAAATTAATGGGTATTGCATCAAATGACTACTTTAATCAATATTATTATTTATATGAATATGAAACTAAAATTAAATTAGATAATATTGAACCAAAAGAAGAACTCAAATATATTAATAATAAAGCATTTGAATATCTATTAGTAAAAATCCATAATAATAAACCAGAAGTAGCTCACTATGTTGGACCAAGAAATAAAATTCAAGTAAATGATATTGTTTATTTTTCAATGGGAATATTTCAATTAGGACCTTTAGTAATTAAGAAACTCAATTAAAAATTTTAACAATTCTTCCATCATCTGGTAATCTAGTATAATAATCAAATACTTGGTCTTTAAAATAATCATTTGGTTTTTTTATGGTTTTTGTTAATATCTTTGATTCACTTATATTCCATTGCCAATCTAATATTGTTAGATTTTTTGATTGGATTTTATCTATTATTTTGTAATTAAAATATTTTCCAATTTCTTTTTTTAAATTTTGAATAAAAATATTTTGAACTTTTTTATTTGGAATTTGCTGTAATATTATTGTATTTAATGATAAACCACCCATTCCTGGACCATTGTATAAGTCAAACAAAAATGTATAGACATCTCTTAATGGATTATTAATTTCAAATATATTATTTGTCGATGCTCTTATTTCATTCATAATTGTTGAATTTTTATTTAAAATATTTAAACTATATCCAAAATCATTTAATTTAATATATATCCCATTAGCAGGTAAATAGTATGACTTTGAATTAAAGTTATATTGAACATAATCATTTGGTTCAAACATAATTTCATTAACAGCTAATATATTTCTTAAAAACATATCATTATGTATAAAATCAGGATATGATTTTTGTATTAATCCCATTGTAAACATAAATTGGAAAATTATTCTATTAATAAATTGTTTAAATTCTCTAATTTTAATAGGTAATTTTTTTTTTGATCCTAAAATTATTTCTGCCTGATTACTAATAGTTGTAGGACAATTTTCTAGAACTAATACAGATGACTTTTTTTCAATTAATTTTTTATGATATGATTTTTTTAAATTACATAAGGTATCTATAATAGGTTCTTGTTTATTCCATGGTAATAATATCTTTTCATCTAGTGTTAAACATTTAGTTGGAAAAATAATTTTAATATCTTCTATAAAATATCTTTTATATAATCCAACTATATGTGGGGTTTTATTAGTATTGATAAATTCAGTGGTAAATTTTTTGTAAATCTCCGCTTCTAAATAATCATGATTTGGTTGTGTTTTTAATAATGGATTTATTAAAATTGGGATAATTTTTAATACAAAGTTATCATGAATTAGTATAATATTACTACTACCACCAGAACCAACTTTAATTAATTTTTGTTTTATAGATTTTTTTATTATATGTTTTATTTGATTGTAATTACTATTAAATTTATCTAATTTTTCTGTAAAATCTAATTGATACATATCTAATAATATATTTGAGAATTTAAATTTGTTATTAAATATTTCAAAAAAAATATATAAAAATATATAAATTTAATTTCTAAATAATATCTAATCTATTTATATAATTAAATCATAAAGTTAATGGATATTGAATATTTTGACAATGATTCACATGATAAAATGGATGAAAATAAAACACATTTAATTTTAATGGCTATTGTATTAATTGGTGCATTTAATTGGAGTACTACCGCATTTGGCTATAATATTGTTAAAATGTTATCAGACTTTATTAATAAACAATTTAATTCATCAATTCCAATTGATAATATTATTTATTTAATAGTTGGTGTATGCGGGCTTATGTTAGCAACAAGACGCAATTCCTGGTTACCTTTCTTAGGTAAAACTGTTTTACCCAATTCATTAATTCAATTAAAAACTCCAGCCAATGTTAATAAAAAAGTTCAAATCAAAGTTAAACCAAATACAAAAGTAATATACTGGGCTGCTAGTGGAAAAGATAACAAACAAGATTATAAAATGGCATATGGTGATTATTCAAATAGTGGTGTAGTTATGAGTGATTCTAATGGTAATGCTGAATTATTATTTGCTGAAGGATCTGGATATAAAGTTCCAACTGGTAAAACTCTTTCCAAGCACGTTCATTATCGTGTTGTACATTCTGATGCAATGATTGGTCAAATAAATACAGTTATGTATTAAAAATTAAATAATCAGATAAAAAAATTGATTTTATTTTAATTTATTTATAATCAAAATAAAACACAATGTCTCAAACTGATAATACTATTGATATTAATCTTTACGACCGTCAAGTTCGTACCTATGGTGTTGAAGCCGTAAAAAAAATGACTTCTAGTTCTGTACTTATTATGGGATTAGCTAAAGGTCTTGGTACCGAAGTTGGCAAAAATCTTGCATTAGGAGGAATCAAAAATATTTACTTGTGTGATTCCAACCCGGTTACTTCAAATGATCTTGAAACTGGATTTTATTTTGAATCAAGACATGTTGAGAATTTTTGTTCTCGTTCAGAAGTTCTGGTTAATAAACTACAAGAGTTGAATCCATATGTTACAATTCATTCAGTTGAATCTTATAAACAAAATCAAGACGTAACTATTCTTATTAACCAACCAACTGAATTTGTTAAAATGGTTAATCAGTATACACGTGAAACAAATACCAAAATGGTAGTACTTTATTCATGTGGAGTTAGCGGTGTTGTTTTTGTTGATGCAGGAAATTCTCATATGGTAACTGATACTACAGGTGAAACAATCGAACCAGTACAAATTGGTGAAATTTCAACTGAAGGTAAAGTTCGTTGCGCACCTCATAGTTCACATGATTTTCAATCAGGAGATTTCATTCAAATTGAAAATCTTGAAGGAGATAATGTTAAACAACTTGAAACTCAATGGAAAATTAAAGTTATCAACAAAGTTACTTTTCAACTAGAAGGTTTTGATAACATTACTCCATTTACCTTTGTAAACGGTACTGCTGTACATATTAAAAAACCAATTAGTATTAGCCATCAAAATTGGGAACAACAAATTATTGAACCAACACTGGCTTTTTCATTCGATATGGATAATTCTAAAAAGTTAGTAGATACTTATCTTCAAATGTTTAATTACTATAATTCTAAATTACTAGTTGATTCAATGCCATTTATTTGGGATACTACAAATAAACAATTTATGCAAACACATAATATTGTTTTGCCAGAACAAGCTAAAACTTTTCATTATGAATTGATTCCTGTTGTTTCACTTATGGGATCAATCGCTGCTTCTGAAGCTATTAAATTAGTTACCAATAAATATATGCCTGTAAATCAATGGTTTACATGGTCAGACGAAGTTCTCGTTCCACAATCAAATCCAAATTGCAATAAGTCAAATTCTACAACAATTTATACTAATTATGGTATTCTTTATGGACATGAATTTGAAAGCAAATTGGTTAATTCCAGATGGTTTATGGTTGGTTCAGGAGCTATTGGATGTGAACATCTAAAAAATTTAGCTTTTATGGGTGTAGCTAATCATGATTTTGGTTCAGAAGGTGAAATTATTATCACAGATCCTGACTCAATCGAAAAATCCAATCTCAATCGTCAATTCCTATTCCGTTCTCAACATATCGGTAAACCAAAAAGTGAAACTGCTACAACAGCTGTTAAACATATGAAACCTAATATGAATATTAAACCATTACTTCAAAAAGTTGGTTCTGATAATTCTGAATTTACAAATGGAATCATATGTGGTTCCAAAAAATTAACTGGTGTTCTTAATGCTTTGGATAATATTAAGGCACGGCGATTTATGGATGAACAATGTTTCAAGTATGGTCTTCCATTATTTGAATCTGGAACAACAGGAACTAAAGGTAATACTCAACCGGTAATACCATTTGTTACTGAAACATATTCAAATTCTAGTGATCCAGAACAAGAAAAATCATTTCCAATCTGTACTATTAAAAGTTTTCCAAATGAAATTGCTCATACAATTCATTGGGCTATGGATCAATTTGAATTTTTTAACCGTGCACCATCTACACTTAATAAATGGATTCAAAATCCATCATATTTAGATGAAATTGGTCAAATTGAACAAACTATTGCTAAAGAAGATATTTATCAATATACAGTTAAATACCCAACCCAACAAACTAATCTAAATGGTTGTGCTCGTTGGGCTGTTGATATGTTTACTGAAAATTATGACAATTCTATTGTTCAACTACTTTTTACATTTAGTCCAACTCATGAAATTGAACCAGGTGTTCCATTTTGGTCAGCTGGTAAACGTTGTCCAAAACCAATTGGATTTGATATTAATAATAGTCTCCATCTGGATTATGTAGAGGCAACAACACATTTACTTGCACGAACATCCGGTCTTGATGATAACTTTACACGTGATGAGCTAGTAAGTATGATTCGAGATTATAAACCCGAGCCATTTGTTCCAAAAGAAATGAAAATTGCATCAAATGATTCTGAACTTGAAACTCTTGAGAAAAATAATCAACCAAAAGTAATTACAATTGGTAATCCAAATGATTTTAAATCAATTTATCAACCTCAAGACTTTGAAAAAGATGATGATACTAATTGGCATATTAACTGGGTAGCTGCAGCTTCTAATATGCGTGCAACAAATTACGGTATTCCAATTATTGATCGTCAACAAACTAAAGGCATTGCTGGTCGTATTATTCCAGCTATTGCAACAACAACATCTGCTGTTTCAGGATTAATTTTGCTTGAAATGCTCAAGTTCTTGCAAGGATTTGATAAAGTAGATAAATATCGTTCAACATTTATTAATTTGGCAGAACCTGTACTAGTTTATTCTGATCCAATTGATGCACCTATGATTGATATTGCAGGTGTTAAAGTAAATTCTTGGACTAAATTTGAATACACTAATAATTCTACTTTTAATGAATTTAAAAATTATTATGAAAAAATATTTAACTGTGAAATTACCATGGTCGTGATTGGTACTGCAATGGTATATGCAAAGTTTCTAGGTGACGATACTGTATTTGCACGTACATTATATGATGTAATTAATGAAACTCTCGAAACAGTACCATCAAATGTTACATTTACACTTGGTTGCGATGATGATACTAAAGATTTACCAAATATTACGGTGAATTTAAAAAATAATTAAGTTTAACCTTAAAATTATTTTATAAATTTTATTTATTAATGTATTGATTTATTTATTTATTTATTCTTCGTCATCATCGTCGTTTCTACCACGATCAGAATTAGATGAATTCATCATACTTTTTAATATCATAAAACCAATAATTAATACTACTAAAACTACACCGGCAACAATTAATGGTTTTATTAAACCAGAAAATGCCTCACCAATACCCTCACCAATACCTTTAGCACCAGTAGCGACACCTTGACCAATATCTTTAGCTGCTGACCCTGCTGAAGCAAGTATAGCAGATCCAGCTGTACCGGCAGCATAAATATCACCTTGAATAATTTTCTTTTCTACATCAGATAATTTATCACTAACATTTTCAATTAATTGTTTGATAAGTTTATCTTGTGAGTTAAGCATTTTAGAAGCAATATCATTAATAACTTCTTGGTTAAATACGCAACTCATAATGTCTTTTACTACTTGTTCTTGAGTAATTTCAGAAATAGTAATAGGACCAGTAACATCAATTTCACCTAAATCAATATCATTCGCTGATTTTGTATCATTTGCACATTTAGATAAGTTTTCAGATTTTAATAAATTCTCTAATTTATTTTCAACATCATCATCTTTTTGGTATTGAAAACTTTGATTTAAATTAAATTTATCTTTGAGTTCTTGTGTAATTTCTTTTTCAGTTTTCTTTTCAGTTGTGTTACCAGCATTAATTGATACCATACTGGCTGCGGCATTGGCTACAGTTCCGACTGTTTGTCCAATAACATTAGCAACACCTGCTAAAACATCACCTACAGATGTTGATTGTTTTTCATCAATAGCTGTTTTATTCATTTCTTTCATACTTTCTTTTTGTGCAATGTCAATTTGTTCTTTTAATGAATTAGAAATATCATTAATTATTTTATTTTGGATTTTTTGAACAAATGTAGCTTGAACATTTGAATCTATTGTAGTTGATTGTTTAATCTTGGTAAATGTAAAACTTGTACCTTTTGCATTTTTAAGATTAATTTTATTTGATGCAGCAATTGATCTAAGTAAATCGGCTTGATTTTTACTTACTGCATTATTAACTGCACTTGAAATCATTTTAGTCATACCTTTAAGAACTTTGCTTTGGTCAATATTTTTCTCTATTTCTTTAAGATCTTTAATTTTAGTAGAATCTAATGTACTATCTTTATTACCAGCTGTAATACCAAAACCTTCAATATATTTTGGTTTAATATTATTACCTGAATTAGTACTAGAAATAATGTTAGAAATATTTTTAAAAATAGATTCATTTCTATTTTCGATGTTAGTAGTAGTAGTAACATTGTCAATTAAACCATTATTTCTATTTGATGAAGCCATTAAACCAGTATTTCTATTTGATGAAGCCATTAAACCAGTATTTCTATTTGATGAAGCCATTAAACCAGTATTTCTATTTGATGAAGCCATTAAACCAGTATTTCTATTTGATGACCTCATAAAACCAAAATTTTCGACAAGTTTTCCTTGGGAAATAGGAATATTGTTAACAAGTGCATTTGATAATTCAACACTAAATAAATAAAAGTAAGATACTTTATCATGTTTAGCAGATTTCATTGTATTTGATAAAATACTTTCTAATGAATTAAAAAATTTAATAGATAAATTATTAATAAATGAATTATCAAAAACACATTCAAAACTCATTTCACTACCACAATTCATCATATTGTTTATAGTTAATTGGTTATTTAAGATTTCCATAATATTAACTTTAACACCTGAATTATAGTGATTATGTAATTCTAATAATAATGATGTTTTCTTTTCAATATCATCCATTTCTAATGCAGTTTTATTTGTTATTCCAGTCAAGTGAATAATATTTAATAAAAGCTCTTTCATATATTCATTTACTTTTAATTCACTAAATGAAATAATAACTGAATTAGCTAAATCATATGAAACTTGATTAACTAAATTTTTAGTAACTTGTTTATTTTCAACTGCTTTAGATAATCCAACTTTATTACGAGCATATACATCTTTTAAAACATTAGTTAAAAGTTGTTTGGTACCTAACAATACCTTTTCATGATTTAATTCCAAACTAGTTTGAATGTGTTTACCGTATGGTGAATTTAGAAGAGATTCATAATCAATGGGGTAATTGCCAATTTCATTACTCATGTGTTCTATTTTATAAATTTCAGATTGATTGCTCAATCTAATTTTTTGTTGTAAACCTTCAATAGATTCAATAACACTTAATGGTATGTTACCATCTAAAATTTTACTGAAATAACTCATATAGTTTATATATTAATATTTAGAAAAAATATTTATTATTATAGTTTACCTAATTATCTAAATTAATTTTTACAAAATCAAAAAATTGAAAAACATATTTAAAAATATCTAATCTAAGATATTAAATGAAACTTGTCAGTCCATATCGTAATATTAAACAATATACACGTATTTCAATTGAACCATATCATATGAATTCAGATATTAAAAACAATATGAAAATTGTTCTTAAGAAAAAAATAGAAAAAAAATGCAATAAAAATGGTTTTGTTGATGAAGTATATCGTATTCTTGAATATTCTGATGGTATGATGCCACCTGAAAATTTAACTGGTAGTGCAATTTATAATGTAACATATCACTGTAAAATTTGTATTCCTGTTGAAAATACAATTATAATTGGGCAAGTTAGAGTTATTAATCAAGAATTGGTTGTAGCTGTAAATGGTCCTATTATGTTTTTTATTCCTAAAGAAAATGTCGATACTAATACTTGGGATATTCCAAATGGTTATTTAAATAAAATCACAAAGAAAAAATTAATGGCCGGCGATTATGTTAAAATTCAAATTATTGATAAAAGAATTAATCAAAATGATAGTCAAATTAAATCAATTGGTAAATTAATTGAATTTGCTTCCTCTGAAGAAGTTGATAAATATTTTGGTAGTAAAATTGTATCTGAACGTATTGTTGATGATAATAGAATTGTAGAAACAGAAGATAATAGACAAATTGAATCAGTTAATACAGAAGATGAAGCTGAATCTAACTTTATAATTTAATTGCTTTAAATACATCTTTTTCTAATTTATTTAATGATTCTTCGGTATAATTACCAACAATCCAATCGTTAATATCTAAATTATATTTTTTTAAATATTCATCTCTAATTTGAGTAATTTTTTTACTGAAATTTCTTATGATACCTTTAAAACTTTGATTGTCAAATTTAATATATTTGATAATTTCTTCTGCTATATTAGAAATATTTAATTTTGGATTATTAATATTTAACATACGTTGATAAATCCACCATACACACCAAACACCACAAAATCCATTTGGATCACCTATTTTTTTACATTTTGGTGTTTCTATATTTTCCAATATTTGAAAACCTATTGCTGGTAAAAATTTACTAGGTTTATAATAATTAATAGATTCATCAAATTGTTTAAATTTACTTTCTAATAAATTATCCAATAATTCTGGATTATAATTTAATCCCATTGGATAATTAGAACCATTTGGTTCAAAACGCTCTATTGTTTTATTTGTCACATCCCAAAATAATATATTTGCATGAGAACCTATCGCTGTTTCTATTCCTATTGGAATAGCTATATATTTGGACTCTTTTAAAAGTTTATTAATCTCATCATCAAAATAAGATGGATAAAATAATTTTTGATAAGACCATATTATTTCAATATTAGAAAAGTCTAGTTTATATGGATAATCTAATCCAATTTTTTTATAATAGTTTTCTAATGCTACATTAACTGTTAGCGGATAGTCCAATATTATATTAAATCCTTTGGAAATAAAATCTTGATTTAATAATAATAATCCAAATAATATATCAATTGGTGAACCTGTATAATAACAATTATTTACAAATATACCATTGTCAAAATTAATATCTATATTTGATATTTTTGGTATAGTTCTTTTTTCTTTTACAATTACATCTTTAATTTTCTTTTTACAAATTGCTTCTGAATTATTTAATCCTGAACTATTTTGAACTAATCCTTTTAATTTCTCAAAAGTATCTGTAGAACACCATTTTTCCCAATCTAATAATAATTCTGATTTATTTATTTTGATTTGATTATAATATGATTCCACTAAAATTTCTGTTATTTCTTCTGTTAATTTTATTTGGTTAAAATTATTATCTTCTATAAAAAATAATAATGGTTTAATGATTAAAATTTTCTTAAATTGTTCTAATAAATTATTATTAATTATTTTCATAAAACATGTAATACCTTGATTATTTTGTATATTTAAATCAGATTCTATGACTAATTTATTTAATATATCTGGATGTATTGACGACAAATCAATATCAGAATCTAATAAAATATGCAATGGTATTTCTCCATTTATATTGGATAAATTAAATTTGATATCTGGTTTTTTAAATAACAAATCTAGAAATTCAATTCGACTGTCTATAAATATATAATGTAATGGTGTGTTTCCATAAAAATCAGTTAAATTAATATCCACATTTTTTCCAATTAATTTTTTGAATAGATCATAATTATTTAGAATTACAGATTGGTGTAATACTGATATTCCAAAATCGGAATTAATATTGTTTAAATTAATATTTGTTTCCAATAATTTATCTATAATATTTGTATTTGAATAATTTACTGCTACTTGCAATAACGTTTCACCATTTCCTGTTGTAAAATTTACATTATATTTTTTATTTAATAAATAATCTATCATTTCATTACGCTTGTACATTAATGCTGTTATAAACACATTATTACCATCTTTTGATATTATATATGGATCAGCCTCGTTATCTAATAATAATTTAAATGCTGATACATTATTAAATATTACTGAATAATGGAGAGCTGTTAATCCTAATCTATCTTTAAGATCTAAAATAGATATTCCAATATTTGTTTTATTATATTCAATTAATAATTTAATCATTGCTTCGTAATTAAATTTAATACAATTGTATAAAATAGAACGCCCGTCTGTATCTAATATATCGATACGAATATCTATAGGTTCTGTTTCTTTCAATTTAAGAATTAATTCTAAAATTTTATATTGGTTATAATTTATAATATATTGAATGAAATAATTATAATTAGAGTCTCTAAATTCAAAACTTTTAATTTTTTTATTTTTAATGAATTTGTATATTTCATCGAATTGATTGTTTTTAATTAAATTAAATATTTCTTCATTATTAATTTCCATATTATTATCAAATAGATAATTATTTTCTTGATTAAATTAATGGAAAGGTTAGGAAATTTACAAAGTGATAAGAATAAGAAAGATAAAACTTTTATTTTGTCTTATTGTAGACCCAGTTTTTTTGGTTTTGTTTTACAAGGATTATTAATCGGTATATTTATAATCTTATTTATTAAAAATTATCAATATCTAAATTCTAAAGAAATTATGGGTTTGACACTATTAGCTTCTATAGCAATTGGAATTCATAGTATCATACATTATAGAGAAGAGATAGATAATAACTTGAATCCAATTTGTAATTTTATTAAAAATATATAAAAATTTTATAATATATATTAAAAAATTATAAAATAATTTATGCTTCAAACAATACGTCCCATGAACCATTTACAACTCTACGATAAAATACATTTTTACCTGCTGTAAAACTTGGGCGAATAATTCTAAAAATATCACCAATTTTAACTGCATAATATCTTGACATCATATCTGTTACTAAAATGCGTGCTAATTCTAATTCTGAAAATTTAGATAAAAGTTCTGTTTTTTCTTCATCACTTAATAATTGATGTTCTGGAATAAATGATTTTGCTGGAATATCTTCTAACATTTCTGTTTCAAAAAAGAATTCTGCATTTTTATATTCGGAAACAATTTGTTTAACTACTTTTTTAGCAACATCTCTGGCAACTATAATTTTATGAATATCAATATTGTTAGATAAATATTCATCTAATGGTGTTCCTTGAACGATTGATGTTAATTTAGCATTAACTAGATAAATACCATATGTTGATTTATCGGCTACTTGAATTTCAAACATGGATTTGTTACCAATATCATTTCCAAGTTTTTTGTATTCATCGGACCATGATTTGATTACCTTTCTACGTTCCATCATCTTTAGAACATTCTCAACAATAATTTGATTAATTTCTTTATTGCTATATTCTACGTTAATTGACATTATATAAATAGTTAGATAATCTTTTATATATTTATTTCAATTTTTGTTGATTGAATCTTTAATCAAATAAATATTTAAAAAAATTGACATAAATATATATATAGATAACTTCTCTTTATTATTAATGTATCAACCATTTATATTCAAGTTAGAATCAGGTAAATCTGATATTTTAGATAAAGGCCCTAATAAAGATAACTTAGTGTTAAGCTCAACTATTAATCTTCCATTAACAAGCTTGGGCTTTCATACTTTTATTCATCGTACCAAAAATTCAATGTCAATTACAAACAATCTTCAAACCAAAAATAAATTTTATTATGTTGTTAATCCATTTGAACACACTATTTCAAATTACGAAGATTCCTTAAAAAACTTGACAAAGATTTATTTTGGAATTAAAGAAGATACTCCTGAAATTTTGTCAAGAGCTTTTTATAAATTATGGGAAATTTTATTTCTATTTAATATTGCTGATCAAAAAGAATTAACATATGCTGCTTTAGCCGAAGGACCGGGTGCATTTATTCAAGCTGTTATTAATTACAGACAAAAATTAGGTTCTGGTATTAGTAAAGATAAAATCTTTGGTGTTACTATTCATCCAGAAAAAGGAAAATTTATTGAAATGGGAAAACAATTTATGGGATATTACAATAAAAAAAATCCTGGATTTCTCAATATTCACGAAACTGTCAGTACTGGTGAAGCAGCTAAACATACTGCTAAAGATAACGGTGATATTACTCAAGTTAAAACTATTAGCTTGTTTAAAAAAGATATTGAAAAATCAAAAACATATGCAAACTTAGTTACAGCAGATGGTGGTTTTGATTGGGAAGATGAAAATTTCCAAGAACAAGAAGGTTATCAATTAATTTTGGGTGAAATAATTGCTGCTCTTCGTGTTCAAGCCAAGTCTGGTCATTTTGTTCTTAAAATTTTCGAAACATTTACAATCCCATCAATTAAACTAATTTACTTGCTAAGTAGTTTTTATGAAGAAACATATATTCACAAACCATTTTTCTCTCGTATTTCTAATTCTGAAAAATATGTAGTTTGCAAAGGATTTAAATATGATCAAGTTAAAGATTCTGTTTTATTGGATAAAAAAATTAAAACATTAGAAAATATTTTAGAAGGTATGAATTCAATGAAATTTGTATTTGATATTTTGCCTGATTTAGATTTACCCGCTGACTATTTGGATAAATTTAAATTTATGAATATTAAAATAGCAAATCCACAACAAATTATGATTAATGAAATCGTTAAATATATTAAAGAAAATAATTATTTTGGCGAAAAATATCATATGTTTAGAGAAAAACAAATAGAAGCAACAAAATGGTGGTCTAGTAATTTCTACCCTCCATCTGCTAATTTGTATGATACCAATAAAGATCAAATGCAAAAATTATTAAAATCTAGTATGGAGAAATATCAAATGGAACAATCCAAATTTATTTCAACATTAACTAAATAAAAATTTATTTAAATTATAATATTTATTATTTAAAAAAATTTTTGTTTCTTAACACAACACTGCCTAAATAATTATTTCTTTTTATTTTTATTTAAAGATGGGTAAAGATATTGTTTGGCTAATTGATCACCTAGATTTAATTCAACTGATGCCATTGATTTATCACCATTTTGAACTTGTTCAAGATTTTCTAACATCTTATACAACATTGATATATCTTCTCGTTTGCATAATTTCTTAACTAGGAAAGGATGTGCTTCGTAGAATTCTGGCATTGATTCCATTAGTTCAAGTTCAAAATCAAAAGGATCTGATTTACCTTCTAATTCCATACGATTAACTTCTTTTTTAATAAGTTCTACGTTTTCTCTAATTTCTTGGAGAGAAAATGTTTTTTTAGGTTCTTGGGGTTCTTGAGAAAATTCTGACATTTATTTTATTAATTATAATATTAATCCATATTTTAAATCATTTTAAATTATTTTTTATATACAACAGCAATTAATATTAATGAAAATAAAACTCCTATTAAAATAAATATGAAATTAGAATTGCTAGATGTTTTAGTTGTTTTACTAGAATTTATTAATAATGATGGGTCTTCTGTAAATTTTTCAATAAATGGTTGTACACATTGTGTATCTGTGTCTATCATTTTTCTAGCATCAACATATTTAACTATTGGTTTATTTTTCATTTCATTCACAACATTATGAAAATCAATTAACCACTTTACTAATGATTCTCTACTTTCTAATACGGAATCAGTTATTGGCATTTTCTTAAGATTTTCACCATAATGTTCCGCACATACTGAACACGGTAACGTGTCTTTTAATAATATAAAAAATGCTTTATATTTTTCTTTTTGTTCTGCAGTAGGATGATCTGGATAACCTAATGTAATATAATGAAGAGCCTTCCACACGTGTTTACCCCATACTTCTGGTGTTATTAAATTATCATCATATGTCATAATAATATTAGGTTTATATTATTATAGAATATATTTTTTTAGTTTAACTAAATTTAATTATTATATTTTTTTGTACAAACTTTCCCATATAAATCAATATTTTTCTGTCTTCCTGTTATTTTATATTTTTCAAAACAAGTTAACACTCCCAAATTAAAATCTATTTTTTTAAGTTCTAATGGATTTTTTCCATTCCAAACGTATGTAGAATTCATATTAATTTCATCCCATGTGTCATTAGCCGACACATTGTATAAATAAATCTCGTGCGCCCAATCTTCTGTAGTTGTGACTGAATTATTAGAATTAATATATTCATATGTTCCAAAAGATACTCCTCGATTACCTGAATATAATGAAACATTTGAAAACATAGGTGAATCATTAATATTATCGGCTGTATAAGTTGTATGTCTAATTGGTTTTTTATTTGAATTATGTTCATGATAATGTTTGGTTGGAATAAATATTTCTTCCATTGATAATAAATTATGTGAATATGCAAAAGGATGATATGATTCTTTACCTTTATTTAATTTACAAATAATAAAACCAAATTTTGGATTTGAATAATCTCTCTTTAATAAATCATAACATCCAGATGATAAATTAAATACAGATTTATTTACACGTTTTAAATCTTCTAATCCCAATGCTATTGATGCTTTATAACTTCCTACATTATGGATTTCCAAACTATTTATACCTAATGAATAATTTCTTGATAATGACTTGGATAATGATCTAGATTTTTCAAGTTCAAAAACCGAATCAGCATCATTAAATATTCTACTATAATTGGTTAGATCAATAAATTTAACTGATTGAGGGTTTGGTACTGGTAATATCATTGCATTAGATTCAGAATAATTTTCTACATCATTGCTATAGACAGTTATTTGTTTTGTAAAATCTGAATTAACACCTACTAAAATTTTTGTTTCTGATACTTCTTCGACTGGTTCACTTATAATACACATAGAACTGCTCCTATTGTAATATATATGTTAATTTATCTTTATATACAAATACTAACTATTTATCGAAACTAATTAATATATCAGGTAGATTCTATTACTTTATCGCATTTTCTTTCCCAATATCTATCTAACCATATCATTAAACATGAAGTTACTAAACCATTCCAAAACATAACATCTGGTATATCATGTCTATTATGTAATGATAATAATAAAGTAATGATCCAAATTGGTAATCTTAAATATTTAATAATATTTTTTCTATATAATTTACATGATTTAGATTTATCCATTTGTTTTTCTTCCATATATAATGAATCAACACCACTTACAATACTAATTGCTTCATTAATTAATATAAAACTATGAAAAAATCCAATTTTATCATAGAAAAAAGCAATACAATAAGATGCTAAACACCATATGTGATGGACATATAAATCCCATCTGGTATTTTTCATCCATGCCATTTTACCAATATCTAAGATCAAATATGAAATAAACCATTGAGAAATATCATTAAAACCTTCAAATTTATAATCAAACGGTTCTATATATCCACTTACTAAATTATTTACAGAGTTTTCTAATGAATAAAATGTAAAAAACATACACATTAATGATCTATAAAAATTAAATTTTGTATCAGCTGAAAATGAATTTAATTTTGGATAATTTTCTACAAATAATAAGAAAAGAAATAATACTATAATTTTAATAATAATCATTAATAATTATTATTAAATATATTTTTTAGTTTTTGTAAACGTTAATAGGGTATTATATATTAAAAACTAAACTAAATAACTATTTAGTAAATAAAATAATTTTTTTTAAATTATCATGGACAAGTTCTAAATTATTATTTAGAAGTCCATCAACAATTTGATTAAGCAACATTGCAACAACTTTGTTTGCATTTTCCATAAAATAGTCATGCTTGCATTCCTTAATTTCATAATTAAGATGAAGGTTACGAACAAACTCGTCACGTTCATTTATTGGTAATGCCCCAGAAAGACGGTTACAACTGAATATCTGACGACTCGCATGGTCAATATGATAACCCAGCCATTTTGAATCAACTTGAATTGCAATATCATCGTGAATGCGTTGACACAGCGATTTTAAATTAGAAATCGGGTAGTCGCCATCATTGTAAAAAGCCGAATAATAGAAACTAGGGAAATTGACATCTGGTTTAGTTTCTAGATGAATATCAAAAGATTTCATGGTAATTGGAATTTGATTTGATGTACTGTTATTATTTTCCATATGCCAAATTATTATGATCTAGTTGAAAGTTTTAATTTCAATTTTTATAGTATTTATTGAAAAAATTGAAAGAATATATTATAAGTTTATTAAATTATTATTATAATGAACCCAGTATATGTTGCTCGAAATTATAAAACATTGTTATTAAATGGTACCAAATTTGTTATTAACCGCGCAAAAGGTAGTAAATTATATGATACTAATAATAATTCATATATTGATGCGACATCATCTTATTGTGCTGTTAATTTTGGACATAGGCATCCACATTTTAAAAAGGTAATAGATGAACAGCTCAAACAAATATCAATTTGTCCTAGATTTGTTGACAATCAAAAATTAGACTTGCTAGGTAATACTGTTAATAAATATCTTCATACTAAAATGAAACTTGTCAATGGTAATTATTTACAAGTACTACCATCATGTAATGGTGTTGATACAATTGAAACAGCAATTAAATTATCTAGAGCTTGGGGTCTTGAAAAAAAGGGAATTCCAATTGGTAAATCCAAACAACTATTTTTTAGTGGTAATTTTCACGGGAGATCTTTATCTGCAGTATCTGTTAGTGATTATCCTTATCAGAAAAAGTTTTATCCCAAAAATCCTAACCTAGTAAAAATCCCATATAATAATATTCCTATTCTAGAATCTTATTTACAAAAAAATCCAAATGTTTCTGCACTTTTTGTTGAACCTGTACAATGCGAAGGTGGAATTATTATTCCAAAACCAGATTATTTGGCAAACATTCGGAAATTATGTGATCATCATAATGTACTAATGGTATGTGATGAAATTCAAACAGGTATGTTTAGATCTGGACCTCTGCTATGTTCAGAAAAATATAAAGTTAAACCAGATGTTGTTCTATTAGGTAAATCATTAGGCGGAGGTTATCTACCTATTTCTGTTTGTATTAGTTCCAATGATATAATGTCAACAATTAAAGAAGGAGAACATGGTAGTACATTTGGTGGATACCCACTTGCATCTGCAGTTGGTTCAGAAGTAATTGAATATGCATACAAAAATCATTATGAAACTATTGTTAATAATAAGGCTAAATATTATGAAGCATACCTTAATATTCTATTAAAAAAATATAGTTTTATAAAAGAAGTTAGACAATGTGGTTTAATTATTGGTATTGAATTAGATGAATCAGTCTGTTCTGAATCTATCTGTAATCAATTAGTATCACACGGTATCATACTTAAAAATACTAGTCATAATACTCTTCGGATAACACCACCATTTGTTATCACGACAGCACAAACAAATTATTTATTTGATAAACTTGAAAAATGTTTTAATAAAGTATAATTAATAAAAAATTATAATGTAGTTATTTTATTTAATATTGAATCAATTAAAATTGCTTTAGTTGGATTCTTTTTTGTAATTGGTAGATTTAATTTATTAGATAATTCTAATAATTCTGCTAATTTCATTTTATTCATTTTGGTTTTATTTAATTTTTTCATTTCTTGAATTTCTTCAAGCTCATCATTTTCTACAAACATATCTTGGTCTGAATCTGTTAAAACAGACGAACCTGATACAGATTCTGATTGAACCTCCTCGCTGAATTCTTCTATTTTAGTTACAGGCTCTGGCTCTGGTATTTTTAATTTAATTTTTTCCATTTTAATAATATCATCCATATTATCAAATACAATAAAATCTTTTTTAATTTTAATTCCTTCATAATATTTAATGGTATCATCATTATATAAAATTTTTTTAATAGTTGATTCGTTGATATCAAACAATCTTTGTATATTTCCTTTTGCTTTTAATAACATAACTGGTTCCCAAAAATTTTTATATTTTGCAAACATTAGTGTTTGTTTTAATGGATTCATTATATCTTTGTGATATACTGAAAAAATATCATTTGATTCAAAATCTAAAATTAATATATTAATATCTAATATGTCAACAATATATTGCAAAATATAAATATCTGGTTCTAATTTAAATCTTTCTCTAAAATCATTTTTATCTAATGACTTTAAAAATGAAGATAATTTTGATTTAGCATACTTTTCAATTAATTGTATTTTAAATTGATTTATTAATTCCATTTCATCTGTGTTATATGGAATTATAAAAGTTTTATCAATCAATGTCAATATTGATGACCAAAAACTAATATTATTATTTTCATTATCATACGCTGTAATACCATAACGATAATATTTGTCTGTCAATATATTTTTAAATTTATCTGGAAAAGTAGATGAATAATTAAAAATATTTTTTTGAGTTAAAAAATTATTAGATTTATCTATTTTATCTGTTTTATTAAAATGTGTATGCATTTTATTATTGGAATTAGTATTAGGATTGGTATTAGTGTTTTTAACCAAAAACTTTATGATCAGGTCATAGTTTATTTCCATTTATAAATTAATATCAATATTTGTTTAAATAATATAGTCAAGATTCAATTTTTATTCATTGTGTGTTTTTATATTATAATCCTTTTGAATCCATTTCATATCTTTATCCAATTTATTATATAATTTTTCATTTGATTTTTGTAATGTTCTCAAAGCATTAATATGTCTTAATATTTTTAATTCTGAATTTTCTTTGATTGCTTTTTTTAATGATTTAACACGCTTTTCATGACTGTCTTTTAATGAATAGTCGTATTTAGATAATAAACCAATATCATAAGATGGTATTGTAATTAATTTAGGACCCTTACCTGGTTTTCCCTTATCACTGATACATGTAGGTTTAACTTTGACTGTTTTTTTGGAACTTTTTTTTGTGTAGGTATAACCAACACGTTCAATTTGTCCAGGTGAACATTTATTTGACATTTATTATATTATATTATACTATATATATTTTTTAAAAAATTTAATATTTTTTTAAAAATAATATTAACAAATTTTGTAAGCTATAATATTATTACATTTTCTTTTGCTTTTTGTGATTTTTTAATGTTTGTTATTAAATTAATTATGAAAAAATATAATTGGTGAATCATCTTAATTCTTTTGTCATAATAAGGTCTTGTTTTTTCTATGGCTTCAGGAATAGTTACCCAACTAATATCACCTATTTCATATGATTGATCGTTATTAATATTTAATTTTATTTCAGATTCTGAAACTGCCATATAATAAATATGACGGTAATTAACTAAATTTGTTCCTGAAAACTCTTCTTCTAAACAATTTAATCTTTCAAGTAAATGTAAATTATTTAATTCTATATTTGTTTCTTCTTCAAATTCTCTTATTGCACAATCTAAATTTTTTTCAAGTGCATTTCTTCTACCTTTTGGAAAACCCCATTCTGGTTCCATAAATGATGATAATTCGTTTTCTTCTAATAAATTATAAAAATTATTTTCTTTTAATTCATTAAATTTATTTTTAGACATATTTAATTCCTTTTGATATATTTTACTTTTTGCTGTTTCTTTCCACAATTCATTCCATAAACTGTCAAAACTTGTATTTTTTATTTTTATATTTTCATCACGTGTCATTAATTTAAATATTTTACTTATTTGTTCTTTATTTGTTTGATTATATTTTCCTCTTAAGAATTCTATGTAGTTTAAACTATGTTTTCTACGCACCATTAAAATTTTTATTTTATCGTAAAAACATGGAATTAAATTTATATTATTTATATTAGAATAATTAAATTCACTTAAATCTAAAAATTTGTTATAAAAATAATTCTCAATAGTTTTATTACTAATATCTATGTCATTATTAATATTAAAACATATTATTCCATATGAAAGAATCGGTTCGCTGCATAATTTATACTGATGACCTAATTTTCCACAATTCAAACAAATATTTTTCTGTAAATTCATTTATCTAATAATATTTTGATAATATTTTTTTAAATATTTATTTAATCTAATGGTTCGTTTATTAATACTTTGTTACCTTTGTAATCATTATTAGTTTCAGTATCTGGTTCTTCTTCAGTATTATCTGTATCTTCTTCGGTTTCAGTTGAAAGTTCTTGGTCGTTTGAATAAGATTCTAATACTTGATTATTGTCATGGTCATCATAACAATCATGATCTGATCCATAATCATCACCGCAATTATCGCACTCACAATCACTATCGCATTTTTTATAGTTAGTATAAAAATATGGAAATAATGTGTCAGAATCAATATGTGTTTGATGTATTATAGAATATTGATATGGAATACCAAATAATTTATTCAATAAATTTACTACTGGAACTTGAATAACACGAGTGAAAAATCCCATAAAATGGACAAACATATATAAAAATATAAATAAATCAATTAAGGATAAAAATAAAATAGTAATATACATTAATACAAAATAGATAATTTACTTTTAAATAATTATTTTATATTTTATTTTAATGGAAATAGAATCTTTAAGTCAAACTGTTAAAAAGGCTATAGAACATTATGATAATAAAAAATTAATGTATGAAAAATATATCAACACTCAAAATGTTAAATTTGATGAATTTACAAATGAAATAACATTTATTACAGATGATGAATCTACAAAAACATTTAATTATGAAATTTTAGGTTATTTTGATAATCAAACTAATATATGGATTTGGGGATGGTTATTATCTGATTTAAAAATGGATTTAACTAGATTATGTAGAGAATTATTAGATTATGGATTAAAATTAGAACCTAGTTCAAATTCATATGAACATTT
>JACCEB011767897.1_pt1 | contig 22927 bp, 22 predicted proteins | sample 7454761 | NCBI WGS metagenome assembly JACCEB01 (sample SAMN15323454, study PRJNA562643) | freshwater metagenome | isolation source: river surface water | place: USA:Blue River Watershed | collected 2017-08-18 | reverse complement strand
CAAGCGATGGGCCAGCCTTTGCGTCGAGCGCCTTGCTGTATTCGATGGCGGTCTCCGCGGCAGCACGGAAGATCTTGCCTTTGCCTCCGGCCTCAGCCTTCAGTTCTGCACCGTTGTAAACCTTCTCGAAGACACGTGGCACAGCCAGTAGGAAGGTTGGCTTGAATACCGGAAGCACCTCGGCCACCAGCTTGGTGTCTCCTAGGTGACCAACTCTGATGCCCGCGTAAATGCAGAGCACTGACACGTAGCGAGCCAAGATGTGAGCCATCGGCAGGAAGATCAGGGTGTGCTGCTTATCGTTTGCAATCTCCGGGATCTCAGCCGCGGCATTCTTGCAGTGGTCAACCAGTGATCGGTGAGTTAGCTCGCAGCCCTTTGGGTTACCGGTGGTTCCCGAGGTGTAGACAATGGTCGCTAGATCGCCAAGTTTTGCGTTGGTTCTTGCGGTTTCCAAGACCTCATCGGCTACCGCCTCACCCAACTGGTGCAGCTTGGTGAATTCTGCTGAATCAATCTTCCAAATCTGGCTCACCCGCGGAGCGTTGGCACGGATCTGGTTCACGCGCTCTAGGTGCTCGTCGTTCTCGATGAACAGTGCCACCGAGTCCGAGTCGGAAAGAATCCATTCGATTTGAGATGGGGAGCTGGATTCGTAGATAGGGACGGTTACGGCACCGGCAAACCAAATTGCGAAGTCAATCATTGACCACTCGTAGCGAGTCTTGGACATGATTGCTACCGCCTGGCCTGGCTTGATGCCAGAGGCAATCAACCCCTTGGCCAGAGTGCGCACTTCGCCTAGGAAGTCACTCGCGGTCACATCGCGCCACGTCTTGTCTGGGTTCTGGCGAGAAAAGAGTGCGTGCTGTGGGCTCTTCTTAACTCGCTCCAATAGAAGATCGGTCGCGTTGTCTTGCGGGTTTGACTCCACCAGAAGTGGCACATCGTAAAACGTCATTGTTTATCTCCCATTCGAGTTTGAAATACTCTAACCCCGAGAATGAGTGCGAGAGCTACAACGTATGTAACTTTTTTCCTGTTTTTTTGTAACCTTTCCACAAAGCGGTAAAATTTAGTCTCGCCCTACCAAAGAGGTTCAAATGCTCTCAGTCGGAATCGACATCGGTGGTACCAAGATTTTGGGTGCCCTGGTCGATGAGCATGGCCAAATCCTTTTCGAGACCAAAGTTCCCTCGCCAGCCCAAGACCCTGATCTGATGGTTGCCACCGTCGTGGATCTGATCAAAGAGGTCAGCTCACAGGCCAAATCTGCGGTGGTTGGCGCGGGCGTAGCGGCAGCCGGGTTTATCGATGCCGATCAGTCCACGATTCTCTACGCTCCGAATCTCAACTGGCGCAATGAGCCATTTAGAGATCGCCTGCAGGTTCACCTCGACCTTCCGCTGGTTATCGAGAACGACGCCAACGCCGCTGGTTGGGCCGAGTACAAATTTGGCGCAGGTCGCGGCAGCAAAGACATGGTGATGCTAACCCTCGGCACCGGAGTAGGCGGGGCAGTTGTTGCCGACTACAAGCTGCGTCGTGGTGGTTTTGGAATCGCCGGTGAGCTTGGACACGTTCGAGTGGTGCAGGACGGCAAGCAGTGCGGCTGCGGTCGAAAAGGTTGCGTCGAGCAATACTCATCCGGAACCGCGGTCGTGAAAGCTGCTAAGAAGTTAGCGGCCAGTTCTGGACCGGCGGGTCAACGTTTACGCGAACTCAAGGCGGAGAGCGGTGAACTAACCGGCGCTCAGGTTTACCAGGCACTGTTGGAGGGCGATGCCGCGGTTTACTCCATCTTCCGCGAAGCCGGACGTTACCTCGGTCAGGCGATGGCAACAATCACCGCGGTATTGGACCCACAGGTCTATGTCATCGGCGGCGGACTCTCAGACGCCGGGGAGTTGATTCTGGAGCCGATTCGCGAGGGCTTCTTGGAAGATTTGCCAGCTCGAGGCTTCCGGCCTGAAGCGAAAATCGTAACTGCCGAGTTTACGAATCAGGCTGGAGTTATCGGCGCTGCAGACCTAGCGCGCGAGTCGCTCGCTAAGCTGTAAGCATCGCGACTGGAGCACAAATTGGCATATTTCATCATCAAGAACTTTATTCTTGGCCCAATTCTTCAGATTCTGTTTCGCCCATGGGTAAAGGGCTCAAAGAACGTCCCAAATTCTGGCGGCGCAATCTTGGCCTCAAACCACCTTTCATTCTCCGATTCGATTTTCTTGCCGCTGAAGGTGAGAAGACCGGTCACCTTCTTGGCAAAGAGCGACTACTTCACAGGCAAAGGCGTCAAGGGTGCGCTAATTCGCTGGTTCTTCAAAGCCACCGGACAGCTGCCGATTGACCGCTCGGGCGGCAAGGCTTCAGAGGACTCTTTGAACACTGGGCTTGGAGTGCTAGAGCGTGGTTTGCTGCTTGGCATCTACCCGGAGGGCACCCGCTCCCCAGACGCCAAGCTTTACCGTGGCAGAACCGGCATTGCTCGTATGGTCCTTGAGGCAAAGGTGCCGGTGATTCCGGTTGCCATGATCGACACCGAGAAAGTTCAACCGATTGGTTCTAAGTATCCAAAGATTCGCCGTGTTGGCGTTGTAATTGGTGAGCCGTTGGACTTCTCAAGATTTGCGGGCATGGAGGGGGAGCGCGCAGTGCTGCGAGCTGTCACCGATCTAATCGTTTACAACATCATGCAGCTGAGCAATCAGGAGTATGAAGATGTATACGCCTCCACAGTAAAGAACCGCATGGCACGGGCCGCATAGGTAAGGGATCGCTTTGACAGACTTCGGATTAGACAACTACCTCAAGCTAGAGGCCAAGCAGCAGCCAACCTGGGCTGATGCTGAGGTGCTCGAGCAGGTCAAGAAGGAGCTCGCGGTCCAGCCACCGCTGGTATTCGCTGGTGAAGTAGACACCTTGCGGGAGCGAATTGCTCAAGCGGCCAGGGGAGAGGCGTTCTTGCTCCAGGGCGGTGACTGCGCTGAGACATTTGTCGATGCCACCGCCGACCGGATTCGCAACCGCATCAAGACCGTGCTGCAGATGGCAGTGGTGTTGATGTACGGCTCGTCGTTGCCAGTTATCAAGATGGGGCGCATGGCCGGTCAGTTTGCCAAGCCAAGATCATCCGATTTTGAAACTCGCGATGGCGTCACCTTGCCCGCCTACCGCGGCGATGCGGTAAACGGCTATGAGTTCACTGAGGAATCCCGCCGAAACGACGCCAGACGTTTGATGCAGGCGTACCACACCTCCTCCAGCACATTGAACTTGATTCGTGCTTTCACCACCGGTGGCTTTGCCGATTTGCGTCAGGTGCACGCTTGGAATAAGGGCTTTACTGACAATCCAGCAAATAAGCAGTACGAGAGCATTGCGGGCGACATCGATCGTGCCATGAAGTTCATGGAAGCCTGCGGTGTCGATTCTGCCGAGTTGCGCAGCACTGAATTCTTTGTCTCCCACGAGGGATTGCTGTTCGACTACGAGCGACCTATGACTCGCATCGACTCTAGAACCGGAACTCCATACGTCACCTCCGGTCACTTCATTTGGGTTGGTGAGCGCACTAGGCAGCTAGATGGTGCACACATCGACTTCTTCTCCAGAGTGCGCAACCCACTTGGTGTAAAGCTTGGGCCAACCAGCACGGTTGAAGATGTTAAGCAGATTATTGACAAGCTTGACCCAACTCGCGAACCAGGACGTCTGACTCTGATTTCACGCATGGGTGCCGGAAAGATTCGTGACGAGCTGCCTAAGTTGATCGAGGCGGCAAGGGATGCCGGGGCGACACCGCTTTGGATTACCGACCCTATGCACGGCAATGGCATCACCACGAAGAACGGCTACAAGTCACGTCGGTTCGAAGATGTGATGGATGAGGTAATGGGCTTCTTCGAGGTCCACCGCGCACTCGGAACCCACCCGGGTGGCCTGCACGTTGAGCTAACCGGTGACGATGTTGCAGAGTGCTTGGGCGGCTCGGAGATGATCGATGAGGCAACGCTTGAAGAGCGCTACGAGTCGGTTTGCGATCCTCGCCTAAACCACATGCAGTCACTCGAGCTTGCCTTCTTGGTTGCCGAGCAGCTGGTCCAGACTCAGAGGGGTTAGTTGATGTCGCTTCCAGGTGTTGATAGCTGGCTAACGATTGATCAGGCTGCTGACCTGCTGGGAATATCCGCATCCAAGGTCAGAAGGCTCATCGAAGAGTATGTGCTCTTCAGTGTCCGCGTGGACAAGCAGCCCATGATTCCGGCTCACCTAATCCAAAACGGCGAGCCGCTTGCCAGCATTCGCGGCACGCTGATCCTGCTTTTGGACTGCAGTCTCACCTTGGATGAGGCGATCGAGTGGATCTATGCCGAGAATGACATTCTTGGCAGAACTCCGATTTCCGCGCTTCTGGAGGGCCACAAGGCTCCGGTAAGAAGAGCCGCACAAGCCCTGGGTTAATTACTTACTGCGGTTGATAACCGCTTGGGTAAGACCAGCCAGCTCTTTGCGGCCCTGATCTGAAATGTCTAGATCGGCAAGCGCCTCAATGGCTCGAATCGAGTACTCCTCGATAAGTGCTTCAGTCTTGGCGAGAGCTCCCGAATCCACAATCGCAGTTCTCATAAATTCGATTTGTTCGGCATCGATCTCTCCCGATACCAATAGCTCCTCGAAGATCCTCGCGACACTAGCGGGTAACGCTTCCAGCGTGAGCCCAATCAGCACGGTTCGCTTACCCTCGCGCAAATCATCACCGGCAGGCTTGCCGGTGACTTGCGGGTCACCAAAGACGCCCAAGATGTCATCGCGCAGCTGGAAGGCCAAGCCCAGCGGAATACCGAAGTCGCTGAGGCTCTTCAATTCCGAGTGGTGAGCGCCACCAAGAGCGGCACCGATGAGTAGCGGAGCCTCCAGGCTGTATTTGGCAGTTTTGTAGAGCATCACCTTGTTGGCTCGGGCAACTGCCTCGGACTTGGATCTAATTGGTGCAGCGTTCTCCTCGAGCACGTCAAGATACTGACCAGCCATCACCTCAAAGCGCATCTTCGAAAACTCAGTTCGGCAGGCAGCCTCAATCTTTTCGCCGGGGGAGTGCAGTAGGGCATCGCCGAAAAGCTCCGATGACCAAGAGAGCATCATGTCGCCAACCAGAACTGATCCGGCTACTCCGAAGCGCTCTGGGCTACCAGCAAACTTATTGGTTTGGTGCAGGGTTTCAAATCGCTTGTGAATTGCAGGCTTGCCGCGGCGTAGGTCAGACTGATCTAAAAGGTCATCGTGCACCAGCGCTGCGGCGTGAAACATCTCCAGCGCTGCCGCGACCGAAATTACCGGCGTTTCGGTGGTCAGTTTGCTGGTATCGACCGCTACCGGTTGGTAGCCGGCCCAGGCCCAAAAGGCAAAGAGTGCGCGAAAACGCTTGCCTCCGGATAGTAAATCCTGGGTGTAATCGATGATTGGAATCAAGTCTTCGGAGATCTCAGATAGCTCGGCCCGCTTGATGTCACAGTAGACATCCAGGCGCTGCTGGACGAGATTTAACAGAAAACCTTGAGACATACGGGATAGCCTAACCGAGCTTCGCTGTTTACAATTAGGGAAGATCGGAGTTCACCATGGGACTATCTGAGCGCGAGCAAAAACTGCTCGAAGAGATGGAACGCAACTTGATGGCGCAGGACGCCGAGTTCGCTAAGACCATCTCTAACACCACCAGCGCCAATCAGTCGGCGGGCAAGCTGGTGCTTGGCGTGCTAATCCTGATCTCCGGCCTTGGCTTACTGGTGCTTTCGGTAGCGCTGCAGGTTGCGTTTTTCGGGGTTGTGGCCTTCCTGGTGATGGTCATCGGCCTGGTAATCGCCAGCGCAAATTTCCGACTTCCTGAACTTCCAGCCGCGGGAGAGAAGCCAAAAACTAACTTTTTCGAGGATCGCTGGAACCAGCGCTTCGGCAACGAATAGCAAACCCTGATTTAACCCCGCTGCGGCGGGGTTTTTTCGTTTAAAAAAGTTGACCAAAACGTGATAAAAAACACGCCAAAATAACCCAAAGTGGAGGAAAGTGGAGTAAAGTGGAGTAAATAGCTTGGGAAAGGGGTCAAAGTGCTACTTGGTACTCACACGCCCAAGCTGGATGAAAAGGGACGTTTGATCCTCCCTGCCAAGTTCCGCGATGAACTGGGCGATGGAGTGGTAATCACCCGCGGCCAAGAGCGCTGCCTTTATGTCTTTTCCAGCAAGGAATTCGCAGCCGTCCACGACAAGATCCGCCAGGCACCGCTGACCAACGAAGACGCTCGTCGCTACCTGCGTGTTTTTCTCTCCGGTGCCAGCGACGAGACCCCAGACAAGCAGGGCCGCGTGCTACTGCCACAGCTATTGCGTGACTACGCCAACCTTTCTAAGGACCTAGTAATAATCGGCGTTGGTTCCAGAGCTGAAATCTGGGATGCCAAGACCTGGAATGAATACCTAGAGCGCAACGAAGACGGCTTCTCCTCACAGGCGGAGGAGGTGATCCCCGGGTTGTTCTAACCCTGCACCTTGGCCCTTGGCCGTGCTCCGGCCTTCTTCCCCGAAGTCGGAACAAGTGAAAACCAAGCTCACAAACGGACAAGGACCAAGTTGCAGGGAGAGACAAAAGGGAATCTCATGGTTCAGACTTCAGAACTGCACTCCCCGGTAATGCTCCAGCGCTGCCTAGACCTACTGCAGCCCGGTTTCAACGTGGCCAAGCCAGTCGCAATCGACTGCACCTTGGGCCTCGGTGGCCACACCGAAGCACTGTTGAATCAGAACCCAACCCTCACCGTTATCGGCATCGATCGCGACCCAAGCGCAATCGCCCTTGCGTCCGAGCGACTTGAGCAATTCGGTGAGCGTTTTATCCCAGTGCTAGCCGTCTACGACGAAATCGAAAGCATCCTTGAGCGTCTAGAGATTCCAGCGGTGCACGGTATTTTGATGGACCTTGGCGTCAGTTCAATGCAGCTGGATGTCGCAGACCGCGGCTTTTCATATGCTCAAGAGGCCGAGCTGGACATGCGTATGGACCAGACTCGCGGCAAGACCGCCGCTGACCTTTTGGCCACCTTGGACGAGGCAGAGCTGGCTCGAATCTTCCGTCGCTATGGCGAGGAGCGGTTCGCGGGTCCAATTGCTCGACGAATCGTGCGCGAGCGCCAAGTAGCGCCGATCACTACCTCCACTCAGCTGAACAAAATTGTGGTGGATGTTGTCCCAGCTGCACCTGGCAAGACCAATGGCCACCCGGCCAAGCGGATCTACCAGGCCCTAAGAATTGCCGTCAACGATGAGTTAGGTGTCTTGGAAGACGCCATGCCTCAGGCGATTGATGCGCTAGCTGTTGGCGGTCGCCTAGTGGTTATGTCATACCACTCCCTGGAGGACGGGATTGTCAAAGATGCCCTCCAAGCGGCCGCCACAAGTTCTACTCCGGTTGACATGCCTGTCGAATTGCCAGGCACTGCACCGGTTTTGAAAATCATCACCCGCGGTGTGGAGCGCGCCACGGAGATCGAACTGGAGAAAAACCCGAGGTCGGCGTCAGCCAGGCTTCGGGCTGCAGAAAAACTGGAGGGTAACTAAATGGCGGTTTACATGGTTTCGCAGGCTCAGGCTAAGCAGCTGCGTCCAAAGATGACGGCGGGATTGATTCTGGTAGCCGGCATCATCGTGGTGATGCTGGGCCAGCTGGTGCTGAACATGATCCTTACCCAGGATGCCTACCACCTGCGCTCGCTGAAGCTTGAAAAGCGCGACCTCACCACCCAGGTTCAGATTCTGCAGGAAGAAGTTGACTCGCTAGCGTCCCCGCAGAATCTCGCAGATGCCGCAAACCGTCTCGGCATGGTGGCAAACCCAGCCTCGGTGCTACTTGACATCGAAAACGACAAGGTTTTTGGAAAGCCAAAGCCTGCAAGTGCAGCCAACGCAGCGGTCGCTTCAGCGAACCTGGTAGCCAACGCCGCTATGGGGACCGTCTCCGATTTCTCAGAGGCAACCGTGGCAAGTGCAGAGGTAGCAGAGAGTGTCGAAACCGAGAAACCAGCCGCATCTGGCTTAGTTTTGGAGCAGGGTCTAATCCCAGCTTCACCAACCAGATAGGGCACCATGGGTTCACAAAGAGCGCTGAGTCGCAGACTCGGTGTATTTGCGCTGATCCTGATGATTATGGTGTTGGGCCTCGGCATTCGCCTGGTGGAGTATCAGGTGGTTCGAGCCGAGCAAATTCGCGAAGAATCATTCAAATCTCGCTCCATCACTCAGACCCTGCCAGCACTCCGCGGTCAAATTCGCGATGCCTCGGGGCAGGTTTTGGCTAGAACGGTTTTTAGGTATGACGTAAATGCCGCCCCAAAGAATGTCGGCAGCATTTTCAAAACTATCGATGGTGTAAAGACCGAGCGCACCGTAGAGCAGATTGTGCTTGAGCTCGCGCCGCTGGTAGGACTTACTCCCGAGGAGCTCACCGCTCGGCTAGCCGGCGATAGCGAGTACTCCAACCTCGCCAAAAAGGTGGACGCCGAAACTTACAACGCAATTCGCGAACTTGGGATCCCCTGGATTTACTTTGACCCATTTGCCGATCGACTGTATCCAAACGGAGCAGTAGCCGGAAACGTCCTTGGTTTCGTCGGCGCCGACGGTGCTCCGCTAGCTGGGCTGGAGCGTCAGTACAACACCTGCCTTGCCGGCGTTGATGGTCAGGAGACTTTTGAGCGCAGCGCAGAGGGTGTTCGCATCCCAACCTCAAATGTCACGACGCAGCCAACTCAAAACGGCGGCACACTAAATCTGAGCATCGATGCCAATCTGCAGTTCTTTGCTCAGCAGGTTTTGGCCGATACTGTCAACGACCTAGGCGCTCAGTGGGCGTCTGCGGTTGTTGTCGAAGTGGAGACTGGTCGGCTATTGGCGGCGGCTGAAGCTCCATCGGTTGACCCAAACGATCCGGCAGCCTCGGATGCTGCAAACCGCGGTTCTAAGATTTTTCAGGCCGCCTTCGAACCTGGATCGATTATGAAGGCGCTCACCACGGCCATGATTTTGGACACCAAGACCGCGGATGCCTTCGATAAGGTCAAAGCCCCCGACTATATGAAGCTAGATTTCGCAGGCGGCTGGATCAAGGACAGTTTCGGGCACGAGCCATACAACCTGACCCTGGGTGGCGTGCTTCGATTTTCGTCCAACACCGGAATGTCTAACTTTGGTGTGAAAATCGACAAAGAGACTCGTTATAACTACCTGCAGAAATTTGGTTTTGGTTCGGTCAGCCCACTGCGCTTCGAGGGTGAAAGCTCCGGCATCTTGCACAACTACAAGGATTGGGACAAGATGACCAACTATGCGACCACCTACGGTCAGGGTATCTCGGTCACTGGCATTCAAATGGCCTATGCCTACCAGGCGATGGCAAACGATGGCGTTCGACTTGACCCAATTCTGGTCGAGAACTGCGTCGCTGAAGACGGCACCGTGCTATACCAACCCAAGCAAAATGCCACCCGAGTCGTCTCTAAAGAAACGGCGAACTTGAATCTAAACCTGATGGAAAAGGTTGTTGAATTTGGTGGCGTCGGTCAGAATGCTGCAATTGATGGATACCGAGTCGCGGGTAAGACCGGTACGGCGCAGATCAAGGACGGCTCCGGCTACGGATCGCAATTTGCCATTTCGTTTTATGGAATTGCGCCGGCGGAGAATCCAAAGTTTGTGGTTGGTATAACCATTTATAAGGCCGTCGGAGTTTCCAACTCGCTGCAGGCAACCTTCCCATTCAAGGCCATCATGCAGCAGGCACTAAAGAGCTATCGCGTTCCGCCTTCGACCACCAAGTCACCAGATCTACCATCGGGCAAGTACGGTGAAGTCGAATCTCGCAACTAGCACGCTGGCTCAGAAGTTCAATCTTTCTCACAGCGGTGCCGATGTCCTAATTAGCTCAGTATCACTCGCTTCGGCACAGTGTGAGCAGGGTGCGCTATTTATTGCGACTGAGGGCGCAAAACACCACGGTTCAGAATTCTTAGACCAGGCGATTGCAAATGGTGCCGTTGCGGTGCTATCGGATAGGGAAATTGCCACCGAATTGCCACTATTAATTCACCCCGAGCCAAAGGCAATTGCCGGTGCAATTTCCGATTTTGTGTTCGGGACCAGTGCATCAAACATGGAGCTATTTGGCGTCACCGGGACCAACGGCAAGACCTCCACCACAAATTATTTGCATCAGCTTTTGATTGCATCAGGCCTCAAAGCTGGAATGAGTGCCTCCACAAGTCGAATCGTCGGTGATCGAGAACTGGCCGCGCAGTTGACTTCCCCTGAGGTCACCGAGCTGCACTGGCTGCTTGCTCAGATGCGCAAGGTGGGGGCAAATCACGCAGCAATCGAGGTATCGGCGCAGGCTTTGATTCGACACCGGATCGATGGCGTTCGGTTCGAGGTGGTTGGTTTTAGCAATTTGTCTCGCGACCACCTGGACGATTTCCAGGACATGGATCAGTACCTTGCTGCCAAGGCAAAGCTCTTCAGCCCTGATTACGCGCAGCGGGGCGTGGTGTTAGTGGCGGATGACTGGGCCAGAAAACTCTATGAATCCGCCTCGATTCCAGTGGTTGGGATCGGTGCCGGCTGTGAGTATCAGTACAGCTATGACGATTCCTTGCTGGAGATAACTGGTAAGCACAGCCTCAGCGTTGAATTCTCCCAAGGTGCCCTGATGGCTAAAAACTTGGTGCTGGCGCTGGTCATGCTTCTGGAGGCGGAATTTGAACCGCAAGCGCTGGCTGAGGCGGCAAAGCTTGCAGACCTACATGTGCCAGGACGCTTGGAATTGGTGTCCGAGCTTAGGCCACATGTTTATGTCGACTATGCCCACACCCCAGCTGGTGTGGCGGGCGCAGTGGGTGAGATTAGAAAGCGCTATCCGACCCTAACTGTGGTTTTGGGAGCATCCGGCAATCGCGATCAAGGTAAGCGAACCGAGATGGGGCTGGCGGCAACCTCAGCCGATCTACTGATCATCACCGACCAACACCCGCGCGATGAGGATCCGGCGAGTATTAGACACGCCCTAGTTAGCGCAGCCTCAACCAAGCTTGAAGCAGGAAGAATCTTGGAGATTCCAGACCCAGCTACCGCAATCAAGCGAGCGATTAGCGAGACTCCAGCCGATGGGGCTGTGCTGTGGTGTGGACCGGGTCACCTGACCTATCGAGAGATTCGAGGCGAAAAAGTGCCATTTGACGCAAGAGCCATTGCGAGAGCGGCGGTGCAGTCGTGATTGAGCTGTCGCTTGCCGATATCGCAAATGCCATAGGCGGCAAGATCGTTGTTGGGGAGCCGACCCTGAGAGTTTCTGGCCTGCCAGAAACCGACTCGCGCGCCCTTGAAACCGGCGGTATTTTCTTTGCCAAACTGGGCGAGCACGATGACGGTCACCGTTACTTGGAGCAAGTGTCCCAAACAGCCGCAGCTGCTGTAGTTTCCACCCCAAATCTGGCGCTCGCACTGCCTCAAATTCAGGTGTCAGACACCGTTAGGGCGCTCACCGATCTTGCCAAGTACGTTCTGCAGTCAGTTCGAGCATCGGGGACGCTCAAGGTGGTGGGAATCACCGGCTCGAATGGTAAAACCTCGACCAAAAATATGCTTCGGGAAATTCTCTCCAAGGTGGGGCCCACCGTCGCGCCGCGGGATTCTTTCAATAATGAGGTGGGTCTGCCGCTGACCGTTCTGCGCCTTCAGCAGGACACTCAGTTTTTGGTGCTTGAGCTGGGAGCTGCCGGGCCTGGCTCGATTGCTGCGCTAGCCAGCTGGTGCCTTCCCGATATCGGTGTTGAACTAAAGGTAGGTTTGGCTCACGCTGGAGCATTCGGCGGTATCGATGTAACTGCCCAAATCAAGCGTGAAATGATGCGATTCATTCAAAAGACTGCGATTTTGAATGAGGATGACCCGGTGGTTAGAGGATTTGAGCCAAATCCAGGTGTCAAGCGCGTAAGTTTTGGATTTGCTAGGGAAGCGGACTTTGAAATCAAATCGGCTGGGCTAACGCTGGCCGGCACTCAACTCGCCATCAAATATCCCGATGGTGAGGTGCACGAACTCACTCTGAAGATGCTCGGTGAGCACCAGGCCATGAACGTTTCGGCCGCTTTGGCAGTTGCCTACGAGCTTGGCGTTCCGACCCAGCTTGCCATTCAAGCAGTATCTGAGATGGAAATGGCAGAGCGCTGGCGAATGCAGCTGATAAAGCGCCAGGACGGCGTCTACATCATCAATGATGCCTACAACGCATCGCCAGATTCCATGCGGGCAGCACTGCAAACTCTTGCCACCCTGGGTCGACAGGGCCACCGCACCATTGCGGTGTTGGGTCAGATGGCAGAGCTTGGGCCATATGCCACCGAAGAGCATGATCAGCTAGGTCGTTTAGTTGTGCGCTACAACATCGATCAGCTCTACGTGGTTGGTCAAGAAGCCAAACTGATTCACATGGGAGCCACCCAGGAGGGCAGCTGGGATGGCGAATCTGTGTTTTGCGAGACAATCAACGCGGCTTTTGAGGCCATTCATGACAAGCTTTCTCCCGGCGACATAGTGCTGGTGAAATCCAGCAACATCGCCGGTTTGAGATTTTTAGGCGACGAGTTGGCGGGTGTGAAGTGAGAGCCTTACTTGCATCAGGCGGCATTGCGCTATTTATTTCGCTGTTTGCCACCCCCGGGTTTATTTGGCTGTTCAAGAACCTGCAGTGGGGTCAATTCATACGTGATGATGGCCCGCAGACGCACCACACCAAGCGCGGTACCCCAACCATGGGCGGTATCGTCATTCTGCTGGCTGCCACGATTGCCTACTTTTTAGCGAAGTTCATCAATGGCGAGACTCCATCGGCTTCCGCGCTGTTGGTTATTTTGATGATGCTCGGGCTTGGTCTGGTCGGCTTCATCGATGACTTTTTGAAGGTGAGAAATCAGCGCAGCCTTGGTCTAACCGGCTGGGCAAAAATCGGCGGTCAGGTTGTGGTTGCGATAATTTTCGCAATCCTTGCCTTGGGTTTCCCCGATGAGGATGGACTAACCCCGGCCTCCACTGCAATCTCGTTGTTTAGAGATTTGCCGATTGACCTGTTTATTTGGGGTTCGGTTATCGGCATGGGTCTGTTTATCGCCTGGATTTCGCTTTTGGTAACCAGCGCATCAAACGGCGTAAACATCGCCGATGGCCTAGATGGTTTGGCTTCTGGTTCAGCGATTATGGCTATCGGAGCCTATGTTGTAATCGGTTTTTGGCAGTTCAACCAAAGTTGCGCCACCGTCACAGAGAACCTCTCCTCCTGCTACAACGTTCGTGATCCGCTAGACCTAGCGGTCATCGCGGCTGCCATCGTGGGTGCCTGTGTCGGGTTTTTGTGGTGGAACACCTCACCAGCTCAGATTTTCATGGGCGATGTTGGCTCGCTTGGGCTCGGTGGAGCCTTGGCGGCACTCGCTATCTTGTCCCGCACCGAATTGCTCTTGGTGCTCATCGGCGGAATCTTCGTCATCGTGACCGGTTCGGTTGTGATTCAGCGAGTCTTTTTCAAGATCACCAAGTGGCGCACCGGAACCGGAAAACGCGTCTTCCTGATGTCACCGTTGCATCACCACTTTGAGCTCAAGGGCTGGGCGGAAATCACCGTGGTGGTGAGATTTTGGATCATCGCGGCACTTTGCGTGATCAGCGGAGTCGGTCTGTTCTACGTGGAGTGGATCTACGGCATATGATCGCGCAGGGCAGCTGGCACGATGATTGGGCTGGACTGCACGTTGCAGTCTTAGGTCTTGGGAAATCTGGATTCTCGGTGGCGGACACGCTCTGTGAACTTGGTGCCAACGTCACCGTTTTCGCGCAATCGGCCAGTGCGCAACACAGTGAATTACTAGAGGTAATTGGAGCAAACCTGGTGCTCTCAGATTCGGTCGAAGCGCTATCGCAGCTTGAGAGCATCGATTTCGCAGTGGTTTCACCTGGATTCGAACCAAACCACCCAGCTATCCAGTGGCTCGGGGAGCAGGGGATTGCGCTGCTGACCGATATCGACCTTGCTTGGCGATTGCGGGATAAGACTCCAAAGATTGCCAAGTGGATCACCATCACCGGCACCAACGGAAAGACCACCACCACCGAGCTGGTCACCCACATGCTGCAAACCGCAGGATTGCGAGCTATAGCCTGCGGAAATATCGGGAACCCAATTCTGGATGCAGTTCGAGACCCCGAGGGCTATGACTATTTTGTGCTGGAAATCTCCTCGTTTCAATTGCACTACAGCGGAGAATTCAATCCGGTTGCCAGCGCTTTCCTGAACCTTGCCCCAGACCACATCGACTGGCATGGCAGCGAGCAGGCGTATTTCGAGGCCAAGGCCAAGGTTTATCAAGGCACAGAGCTTGCGATTGTTTACAACGCTGAAGATTCGAAGACTCTAGAGGCCGCCGAGGCAGCGGATGTGGTTGAGGGCTGTCGAGCAGTTGCCTTCACAACCGCGATGCCGAGTGTCAGCATGGTGGGTTACGTCGAAGAATTTTTAGTGGATCGCGCTTTCACCAGTGAGCGGTACTCGGCGGCACTGGAAATCGCCGATGACTCAGATTTGGCAGCAATCGGAGTTGTCAGTGATCACCTGAAGGCGAATGTGGCGGCGGCTACGGCACTGGCTAGGGCAGTTGATGTCGAACCAGCAGCGATAAAGCGGGCAATTGCCAGCTTTGTGCTCTCGCCGCATCGGATTCAGCGAGTAATCGAGCACCAAGAGGTGCTGTTCATTGATGATTCAAAAGCCACCAATGCGCACGCTGCCAATGCATCGCTTGCGAGTTTTGATTCCATCGTTTGGATTGTCGGAGGTTTGCTAAAGGGCGTTGACCCAACACCGCTGCTTTTGGAGCACGGCGGCAAACTCAGGGCTGCAGTTGTCATTGGTGCCGACACGCAGCAGCTTGAGTCGCTGTTTGCCACCCACCTTCCGGGCTTACCTCTTAGAGTGATTTCTGGGGAGCGGGTTATGGAGCAGGCAGTTGCGGCAGCGCTTGATTTTGCCCAGCCTAAAGACACCGTTTTGCTGGCCCCGGCGGCGGCATCAATGGATCAGTTCCAGGACTACGCCGACCGTGGTAATCAGTTCCAGGCCGAGGTTAGAAGGCAGGTGATGAAGTGACAAACCTAAAGGAAATGCTGCAGCCTAAGCTGCACGCTCAGTCTCGTCAGTTCTTCTCGCTGCTTGCACTGACCCTGGCAACCGTCGCCATCGGACTGACCATGGTTGCAAGCGCCTCTGCGGTTGACGCTTTCAAAGAGACCTCGAATGCGGCTGCAATCTTTCTAAAGCAGGGCGGATACGCACTAATTGGGCTTACTTTCATGCTGATCATCTCGAATCTCTCGATGGACATCATGCGCAGGTTCGCCATGCTTGGGTTGTTTGTCACGATGGGTGCGCAGGCTGCCACGGTTTTGATTGGTCAGGAGATTAACGGAAACCGAAACTGGCTGAGCTTCGGTGCTTTCGGTGTGCAGCCATCAGAGTTTCTGAAACTGGGTTTAATTGTTGCGCTTTCGCTGCAGCTATCTCAACTCACCGGTTATCCGGAAGACGATGATCCGATCTGGCGCAGGGTCTGGTTGTTCTCTGCGGTGAGCGTTGGCATGGTTGCAGTGCTCAGTAAGGACATGGGTTCCGGCATCATCATGGTGGTGCTGCTTTTGGGGCTCTACCTAATAGCTGGCATCAAGACTTCCCACATCATGACCATCATCATCGCTGGTCTCGCGGCGGCGGTATTTTTGGTTACCAGCTCGGCTTCCCGTAGGGTTCGTTTTGATGCCTGGCTAAACCCGGAGGCCGCCGACCCAATGGGCGTGAACTGGCAGTTTGAGAAGGGCACCTGGGCGCTGGCATCCGGCGGCATCTTCGGGACCGGGCTGGGTAGATCCAAGCTCAAATGGAGCTGGATTCCCGAGGTGGAGAATGACTTTATCTTCGCGATTATTGGCGAAGAACTGGGACTGATTGGTGCTCTGTTGGTTGTGGCGCTGTTCTTAGCACTGGGCTTGGTGATGTTCAACATCGCCAGGTTGCAAACCGATCCATTCAACCGCAACCTGGTGGTCGGTGTGATGTTCTGGATTGTGATTCAGGCCTTTATCAACATGGGTGTAGTGGTGGGACTGTTCCCAGTCCTCGGCGTCACATTGCCGCTGATCTCAGCCGGTGGTTCATCGCTGATCGCATCGCTGATGGCAATCGGCGTGGTACTCGCGGTTGAACGCGACAGAGCAGCAAACCTAGGTCGGCGCCGGTGACAAAGTTTTTACTTGCCGGTGGTGGAACGGCCGGGCATGTGAATCCAATGCTGGCTCTGGCTCAGTCGCTGCGGAGTCTGGATCATCAGGTGATCACGCTTGGCACCAAGGAAGGCCTCGAGGCCAGGCTGGTTCCGCAGCGCGGATTTGAGCTACTGACCATCGAGCGATTGCCTTTCCCAAGAAAGCCATCCGGTTACGCACTATTTTTCCCGCTGCGGTTTGCTAAGGCTGTCGCGGAAGTCATGGGAATGCTTAGAAAGCATGAAATTGATGCGGTAGTGGGATTTGGGGGGTATGCATCGGCTCCCGCCTATGTGGCAGCGTTTCTATCCCGCAAGCCACTGGTGATTCACGAGGCGAATGCCCTTGCCGGAATCGCCAATCGAATTGGCGCCAAACTCACCAAGCACATTGCGGTTGCCTTCAACAACAGCGACCTATCGCCGGCTGCGATTACCGGTATGCCTCTGCGCCCAGAAATTGTCCAGTCGGTTTTGGGTTATGACAAAGAGCAGGCTCGTCTTGAGCTTGGCCTAAATCCATTCATGACCACATTGCTGGTGACTGGCGGGTCACTTGGAGCGAAGAGCATCAACGATGCGGTTATCGAATCCAGGGCGGTACTCAATGCCGCGGGAATCCAAATTCTCCACATCGTGGGCGATCGCGCCAACTTGCCAGAAGTCTCCGAATCTGGGTATCACCGAATTGCCTACTGCGATCGAATGGATGCCGCCATCGCTGCCGCCGACATGGCGGTTTCGCGAGCAGGCAGTTCAACCGTGAGTGAATTTTCAGCCTGTGGACTGCCGGCGATCTATGTGCCGTATCCGGTTGGCAACGGTGAGCAGAAGTTCAATGCGGAGACTGTGGTGCAGGCCGGTGGCGGCAAATTAGTCGTCGATAGCGACTTCACCCCGGATTACATTTCGGGGGAGTTGATTCCGATCATGAGCCACAGTTCCTCACTTCGTCGCATGGCCGAGGCCGCAAAATCAGTGGGAATTCCCGACGCCACCGAGCGGCTACGCGATCTAGTGCTTGCGGCAGTGAATACTAATACCCGTGATTAAGCCAGACTTCTCCCAGCCCATCCCAGACAACCTCGGCACCGTGCACTTTATCGGCATCGGTGGCAGCGGCATGTCCGGAATTGCCCGCTTGACATTGGGGATGGGACACAAAGTCACCGGCTCTGATTTGCGTGACACCTCGAACGTCAAGGCACTTCGCGAGCTAGGCGCAGAGATTCACATCGGGCACGCTGCCGAAAACCTTGGCAGCCCTGACACTGTGGTGGTTACCAGTGCGCTGTGGCCGACCAATCCGGAACTGCTGTTGGCGCAGGAAAAGGGATTGCCGATTCTGCACCGATCTGCGCTGCTTGCACACCTGGCATCTCGCGGCAAGCTGATTGCGGTGGCCGGAGCGCATGGCAAGACCACCTCGACCGGCATGGTGATTACCGCCCTGAATCGACTCGGTGCGGACCCAAGCTTCGTAAACGGCGGTGTGATTCAGGAGTATGGCGCATCGGCTGGATTCGGCAAGGGTGAGTACTTCGTGATTGAGGCTGATGAATCCGATAGTTCGTTCCTGCATTACAAAACCGAGGTTGCGCTAATCACTAACGTTGACCCCGATCACCTCGACCACTTTGGTTCACTCGATGCATTCGAGGGTGAATTTGCCAAATTTGCCGATGCCGCTGGCACTCTGGTGGCAATTTCCAGCGATGACCCCGGTGCCGTTCGAGTTACCAGGCGCCTAAAGCATCAAAAGGTCATCACCTTTGGTGCTGCCCCCGATGCCGATGTTCAGGTTCGAGACGTCTTGGCCGCGAGTGGAAACGTGTCATTTGAGTTGGTTTATCAGGGAGCAAGCGTTTCGATTGCACTGAACATCCCGGGTCATCACAACGCACTAAACGCCGCCGGAGCGGTTGCCGTGCTGGTGGGACTGGGCTTTGATTTTGCCGAATCTGCCCAAGCGGTAGCGCACTTTTCCGGCACCGAGCGCCGTTTTGAACTGCACGGCGAGCGCAGGGGAGTGCGGGTATACGATGACTTCGCTCACCACCCGACCGAGGTAGCGGCTGCCCTGACGGCAGCTCGGGCGGTAGTTGGCGAGGGCAAGCTAATAACGGTTTTCCAGCCTCACCTCTACTCCAGAACCCGCATCTTTCAGGCGGAATTCGCGCAGGCTCTTGCTCTGAGTGACCAGGTGGTTTGCCTTGATATTTATGCGGCTCGCGAGGATCCAGAACCGGGCGTGACCGGCGCCTTGATCGCAGATCGATTCGAAGACCAATCCCGCATGCACTACGTGCCGAACTGGGACGATGTGCCAGCGGTAGCCGCAGGTCTCGCGCAAGCTGGCGACTTCATCATCACCATGGGGTGCGGAGACATTTATCGCATGGTCCCAGCGCTGCTTGAGGCCCTGGAGGCCTAATTGAAAAAACCTGAGCGTGAGCTTCTGGGTCGGGAAATAAAGCGCGTAAAAGTAAGTTCCAAGCCCGCCAAACCAAAAAGATCGAAAGCCTCCGGCTTTCGCGTTCTCGGCAGGGCGCTTTTCATCGCCGGCCCGGTAACTCTGGTCTTGCTCGTCGTGGCAACTTTCTTCACGCCGCTGTTGGCAATCGAACAGATTAAAGTAAGTGGCAACGATCGAATCAAGGCCAGCAAGGTTATGGGGGCACTTGAGGAGCTGGCCGGTCAACCACTGACCACAGTCTCGCAAGATCGAGTTGCAGAGTTGCTCAAAGACTTCGCACTAATCGAGACCTTCACGCTCCAGGCCGAACCCCCTCACACGTTGACCGTAAAGATCAGGGAGCGTCAGCCGGTTGTGATTTTGGTTCGGGGTGGCAAAAACTATCTTTACGACGCGGCTGGAGTGCGCATCGATGTAGCCTCGGCAAAGGACAAGTACCCCTACTTCCGGTTTACGGCTGATCCGTTGAAGGACAAAAAATACAAAACCGCCATGGAGGTGCTGCTATCACTACCGGTCGCCACCTACAAGCAGGTTTTCTCCATCCAGGTCAGCGATCAGCTCACCACTGATCTGATCTTGCGCAAGAGCGATACGCGCGTGATTTGGGGCAATGCAAAGCAGGGGATCCTGAAGGCCGAGGTGCTGAACTCTTTGATTGCAACCGGAGTGAAGGCCGGGGTAACCATCGATGTGTCCTCGCCAAAAGCACCCGTGGTTACCTACCCAAACTACTGATCCGACTCATTTGCGACACGCCCGAGATCCTCGAGCAAATCAAGCCAATCGGGGCCTAACTTCTTGGCGCAAATTGAATTCGTCTCAAAAGGTTAAGCCTCAGCCTTAACTTGAGAGTTTTCACAAGGAGGAACAGCGTGGCACAGACACCGAACTATCAGGCAGTAATCAAGGTCGTTGGCGTTGGTGGCGGTGGTGTGAATGCACTGAACCGCATGATTCAGTCTGGGCTGCGCGGCGTTGAGTTTGTTGCGGTGAACACCGACGCTCAGGCGCTTCTGATGAGCGATGCAGACGTAAAGCTAGACATCGGCCGTGACATCACACGCGGTCTTGGAGCTGGCGCTGACCCAGAAGTTGGTCGTCGAGCTGCCGAGGAGCACGAAAATGAGATTGAGTCTGCCCTCAAGGGTGCAGACATGGTGTTTGTAACCGCCGGCGAGGGTGGCGGTACCGGTACCGGAGCAGCTCCAGTAGTGGCCAGAATTGCCAAGCGCCTCGGTGCCCTAACCGTTGGTGTGGTAACCCGCCCATTCAACTTCGAGGGCAAGCGCCGTGCCGTGCAGGCCGATGAAGGTATCCGTGCACTTCGTGCCGAAGTGGACACTTTGATCGTGGTTCCAAACCAGCGACTGCTAGAGATGTCTAACAAGAAGATTTCGGCCATCGAAGCCTTTATCACTGCCGACGATGTGCTTCGTGCCGGTGTCCAGGGCATCAGCGATTTGATCGTGATCCCAGGCCTTATCAACCTCGACTTCAACGACGTCAAGTCGGTGATGCAGGGCGCTGGAAGCGCGCTGATGGGAATTGGTACCGCCAAGGGTGAGGACCGTGCCGTTCGCGCCGCAGAGATCGCAGTTTCTTCTCCGCTGCTTGAGGCAACCATCGAGGGTGCACACGGCGTACTGCTTTTGGTTCAGGGTGCTTCAGACCTCGGACTGCACGAAATTGACGATGCTGCCCGCCTGGTCCAGGAAGCAGTTCACCCAGAGGCCAACATCATCTTTGGTGCCACCATTGAAGACACCTTGGGAGACGAAGTTCGCATCACCGTTATCGCCGCTGGCTTTGATGGCGGCGAGCCGACCTACCGCAAGTTTGAGGCACCAGCTGCCGTCACCATCCCAGTTGCCGAAGCAGTAGCTCCGGTTCAGGAATACGCGGTAGCCGAGGCGGCGCAGGAGCTTCCAACCAGCGAACAGCTAATTCAGAGCGAGACTTTGGTTTCTGCTCACAGCGTCCCAAACTCCAACGGTCAGTTCGGTGACGATTTGGATCTTCCTGAATTCTTCCGTTGAGCCAACTATCTTCTAGATACCAACAGGTGCTGGCAAAAATTGCCAGTGCCTGTTTGGCTTCTGGTCGACCTGCTGATTCGGTTGAATTGGTTGCAATCACCAAAAACCACCCAGCCGAGCTGGTGGCAGAGTTGCTCGATTTGGGTCAACTTCAGTTTGGCGAAAACCGTGATCAGGAAGCCGCTCCAAAAAGCGCAAGGTTGCAAGAGCTTCGACCTGCCGGCAATCCAACCTGGCACTTTGTGGGGCAACTTCAGAGCAATAAGGTCAAGTCTGTTCTTCGCTATGCAAGGGTGATCCACTCAATTGACCGGCCATCGCTTGTTAGTGAGCTGGCCAAGCAGTTACCCAAGTTCGAAGGCAGCTACTCGGGTTTTATTGAACTCAATTTGACTTCGGACCCAGGTCGCGGCGGAGTCATGCCTGGGAACCTTTCGGCTTTGGCTCAATCGGTTTTAGAGCTTGAGAATTTTGAACTCTTAGGCGTGATGGCAGTTGCTGGTTTGGGCGAGGACCCCAGAAGCGAGTTTGAAAAAGTATTGCGAGCGTCTGTCGAACTGCAGCGGCTAGCCCCGCGGGCAAGCTCACTTTCAATTGGAATGAGCGAGGACTTCGAGGTCGCGATTTCTATGGGTGCGACACACATAAGAGTTGGCTCAGCAATCACGGGCCCAAGGCCTACTAACGCTTAGTCTTGAAGCAATCTAAGGAGTAATGATGGGCGCAGTTAATTCAGTTATGACTTTCTTTGGGTTTGGATCTGCCGAACCACAGAAGGTTGAGACGAGCAGTGCAAAGCCTCGTCCGGCTGCAGCTCGACCACGTCGCGGTTCCGAAATGTCGGAAATCATCACCCTTGAGGCTCAGACCTATGCAGATTCAAAGGAAGTTGCTTTCCACTACCGCCAAGGTGTTCCGGTAATCGTAAACATCGGTGCCATGAGCGAGGCAGATGCCAAGCGCATGCTGGACTTCATGCTTGGTTTGAAGGAGGCCCTTGAGGGTCAGATCCGTCGCGTCACCCCGAAGGTATTTTTGCTAAGCCCTAGCCACGTTGAGGTCAATGACGGTGAGCAGGAAGCTAGCGAGTCCGACAACCTGCTTGACTAAGCATGGGACTTTTAGGCACCATCCTCTACTGGGCGTTTCAGCTCTTTATCTACGCGATGTTCGCGCGGTTTATTGTTGATTTCATCATGTCGGTGAACCGCAGCTGGCGTCCCCCTGCAATCTTGATGCCGGTGATTGACTTCGCATTCACAATTACCGACCCACCGCTGAAACTGGTCAGAAGATTTGTCCCACCGCTGAGGTTGGGTGTGATTGCCCTTGATTTGGCTTGGACAATTGTGTTTATTGCGGCACTTTTTCTTCAGCGTTTGGCTCTGAGCCTCTAAGGCGAATAACATAGTGCAAGCGCTTTTTGCGCTGTATCAGGAAGGTGCAACCATGGCGCTGACGCCCGAAGAAGTTGTAAACAAGAGATTTACCATCGTCAAGTTCCGCGAGGGCTATGACCAGGACGAAGTCGATGACTTCCTTGACGCCGTTGTTGTTGAGCTGCGCAGACTCGGCACCGAGAACGACGAGCTACGTCAGCAGCTACAGGCTGCAAAGGCCCAGGCAGATGCCGCGCCGGCCGTATCCGCTTCAGATTTCCCAGTTGCCCCAGTGGTAGCGGCAGCCGTTCCTAGTGCCGCTGAAGCCAGCAACTCACACAGCCTGCTGGAGCTTGCTCGCAAGCTACACGAGGAGCACGTTCGCGAGGGTCTGACCAAGCGCGATCAGCTTATTCGCGATGGCCAGGAGAACTCGGCCCGTCTGGTTCGAGACGCCGAGGCACAAGCCAGAGCAGTTCTAGGTCAGCTAGAGCTCGACCGTAAGGCGATTGAAAACACCATCGACGAACTGCGCGAGTTCGAGCACGACTATCGTGGTCGTCTGCGCGAGTACATCGAGTCGCAGCTCACCACCTTGATCCGCGAGGAGTCCTTCGAGCAGCCGCTT
>JACCEB011258004.1_pt1 | contig 22944 bp, 19 predicted proteins | sample 7454761 | NCBI WGS metagenome assembly JACCEB01 (sample SAMN15323454, study PRJNA562643) | freshwater metagenome | isolation source: river surface water | place: USA:Blue River Watershed | collected 2017-08-18 | reverse complement strand
GTGCGCCTTTTTTGCAAAACGGTGATAAACAACGGTCTGTGGGAATTCCCGTTTTCCCTTTTAGGGTGGGCTCAGACATCAACGCTGTTGGCGTTTTAGCGATAATATTCAACGGAAAGTAGTTCTTTGAATATTGACGCTCATTGTATGGTGGGTCAAGATATACAATATCTGCATCTACTTGCCCAATTAGGTCTGCAGACAATACATCTGCATTGTGTGCCCGCGAACCACTCACGGCTTGAACTGTTAAGGTGTGAATAGGGGCCAACTTCAGGGTCTTCTTAGCTTTGTCCTTGAATTCTTTCAAGAAGCACCCATATACTGCAGGTACATTGCTAACTGCATCAGCACTAATCAGAAGGGACGCTAATAGGAATTTATATTCATCTTCTGTAACCTGTCCTGCTAGTTCTTCAATTGCTGCACGAAGATAATCAATCCGTTGTGCATTGTCAATTGTGAAGAATTTACGGGCGGCTGCACCGTGAGGACTATAATTGGTTGTGACGTAGCCGGTTGTCGCCGTATATGTGCGAGCGTCTAGTGCTGAATTTAGACGGGCAATTGTGTCACGACATCTGTCTGTATAAGTTGAACAAGTAAATGCGTGAGCAATAATAGAGCTGTAAAGCTCTGCATCATTTGACTGTACAACCGCGCCAGCCTTGCGGAAATGATAAGATACTATGCCAGTTCCTGCAAACAAGTCGGCAACACGTTTGCCTTGGAATGATGTCCAGCCAGTTTTCTCTTGAATGGTTGCCGATAACCACTCTAGTAGCTGATATTTGGAACCAATGTAATTAAGACGACTGATTTTCTCAGGTTGAGGTTCTGTTGGCGCGGATGTAGCCTGGGCTTCCAGTGCCCTGAGTGACGTTTTTAGCTTGATTCGCTTCGGGGTTGCAGTGGTGCTCATTTGTTGTGGTGCTATTTAATATAGGGAAACAACTTCTCAATTTTATGTTGTGCGCATTGTTGATATATTAAAAATGGACCCGCCCCTTATTAGCAAAATGTCCTATAATAGCCCCCTCACGTGCCTTGGCAGTCTGCTCTGCATACGCTCCTGCACTAATGACCCGCTCCTCAATCGCGCCTGCATCTTCATATGCGGCCACGATTTCAGGGTCATCACCGCCCGTTTGCTCGCTGCGCAACCGCTTTCGCACCGACATCAAAATCTTACCGTATTTGTTCTCCCCGCGCCACTTCGCAGAATCCAGGAGGTCCTTGTTGTCCAGCGCTAAACCAATGCCATCCACCTTCTCTGCCGAATCAGCCAGCACAATCGTCGCGTCACCCGTCCCTAATAGTTGCTCACGCAGCTCACTATGCTGGCGGAACTTCTGGTACGTGGCTTCCTCCAGAGTCTCCAGGCGTAACTTGTTCTCCCACTCATCCAATCGTGGAGATGCTGCCCCGTGAGTTTCCGATATGGATTTTGGAATAATCCCATTGGCCTTTGTGCGCATTGTACGCGGCGCACGTGTTTTCATAATCTCGGTTCGCAAGTCGTCATAATGAAACCGGCGTGCCTTCTCAGCTGCAACTGCCTGCTCTATTGTGTAATACTTCACACGGTCCATTGTAAATTCCACAGGGTAGAATGTGCTCAAGAAGCCATATTCGTTGTCGCTTGGGTTTGCATATGCAATAATCTTCTTGTGTTTTGCCACATCGGTCATAAATGCACGCTTACGGGCCGCACCACCGTCCTGTGTGTCATCATCCGGGATTCCACCACCAGCCAATGTCGCTTCAGCAGTCTCTTCGGGTGAAGGAACAACCTCTTCAGGGGCTGGAATGCGTTCTTGACCCACACGGGCGTACTCCGTTTGGAGTGAATATGCACGACGGCGAACAAATCCAACATTATGTAACACCCTCTGACCGTGCTCTTTCTTGAATAATACACTCTGAACAGGCACGGACTCTTTTATTACTACTGTCTGAAGTTCAAACTGGCGCTTACTCCGTTGCATATCAAGTTGTTGTACAGCTGCATTTGCGAGTGTGACTTGTAAGGGTGTGCCAGAGCCGGCTTGGTAGGCTTGGTAGGCCTCGCGAAGTGCATCCACCGCCGTATCATACTGGCCTTCTAATGCGCGCACTTCCTCAAACCGCGTGGCATCTAATTGTGCCAAGTCTTCGGCTGTTGGCGGATAATAAGGAGGAATTGTATAGACTTTTTCTATCCGGCCTTCGGGTGTCTTCAACACAAGATTACCGCGTGCATCAAATTCATATAAACGGGGCTTTTTCACACGTCGTTCGTAAAATATACGCAGCTGGTCTGACGTCGGTATAATTCCATCAGGAGTCACAATCGGCTCTTCTTCTGCTGGCAGCTCCTCTGGGGCGGCTGTTAGGGTAGCGAGTTGGGCTGCTGCCGTTGCAACGGGGGTGGCTATAGGAGCAACTCCTGTTGCACCTGTCCTACGAATAATTTTACGTGTTCCTGGTGCAACACTTGCAACAGGCGCAGTAGGAGGAGGTGCAATAGGGGGAGCCATAGTGATAGGAACTGGTGGAGCTGGGGAAGCTTCGGTAGTAGGCATGCGCCTTATTATTTTCCTTGATACAGGCGGGTTAGCAGGATCCATCTATGCTTTTCCACCATTGTTTTTTTCGTGTATAGCCCCAGAGTGATGCAAGCAGAACAACGCCCGGTAAGTCGTAAAGGACGCAGTGCAATCTTATATGGCCTTGCCTTAGCGCTCGGCGTATGTATGGCCGTTGCAGGATTTCTTGTAACGGACTACAAATTTATCATACTTCCATTACTTGGATTTGGGATGTCACTCGGATTCAATGTATTGACCCAATATAGTGTTTGCAATCGTGTCAAAATCTCTCAGACTATCACACTCGCAAACTTTGCCTTAGTTGGGACTCTACTAGCCATCACACTCCAACGGTACATTGGAGCCCTCTCATCTCCCATACGCTCTCTCTTCCCACGCCAGCCAGATGAGTTTATTGACCAGTTTAGTGCAGCATTCTACTTATTCTGGGCCGGTGCATATGCGCATATTGCGGCCGGGGGTTTCTTACAAACATGCCCAAGCGCCACTTAATTGTCCTCTCCCACACCTTCTATTTCAATTCCTGTAGGAGGCGCTTCACCTACATATACATAGCGCGGCACACCCTTCTTTGCACTTGCCGTATTTAAGATATAATATCCCTCAAGGGGCTCACCGTCCTCAACATTTGCTACGCTACTGGCACGTTTTGAGTTACGAACGACCGGCCCACCACGACGCTTACGAAGCGGGTATTCGGCATCTAATTGGACAGCCTGTTGGTGCCCACCAGAGCCAAATGCATCTGTCAGCAACAAGACTATTAGGTAAGATATGATGGCCCAGAGTATGGCCGCCATCCAAAGTGGCATCCACGTGTAATCGTCTGGATTGCGACCAATCCCGAATTCCTTCCACGTGCCGTCGGGGCGGAACATAAGCGCCGGTTTGAAATACAGGACGGTTGCTGCACCAGCCAAATATAAGAGCCCACTGAATAATAATAACTTCATCTGCACACCTAACTGTTTTCTACTTGGATTTACTGTGGGCTCTGCTTTACTCATCTTCGCCCTCGCCGGCACCCATCTGTCCTATATCATAGCCATCACTGTAGTTATTATAGCCACCGTCGCCGTCACGACCAATCATCGCTTCATAGTTTTCCATTGAAATACCCTCCACACCAGAGCTGCCGGCCATACCCATTAAAATGCGCTCTTGCTGCTCTTGGTCCCAGCGTGCGGCATCGTACTTGTAAATCACAGTGGAACCACCGACAGCGTAGCGACCCATACGAATGTTCTTTTGGATTGCGTCCAGCTGCTTTTCATCGTCAGTCATCTTTTTCACGGTTTCAATGAAAAGCTCCGTTTCCTGCTCAATACGGGCCTGGATGAAATTGCGGATTTCCTCGGAATTCATTGTAAGTTGCTCCTTGCCAAAGCGATTGATTACCTCAATCAACACAGACGCAAGTAGTGTAGCCGACGTATCATAACGTGAAGTTGGTTCCGCATCAGGTGGAAGCTCATTTGGATTGAGTAAATCAGCGGTGGTCTTCAAAAACAAATACTGGGTCAAATACTTCAAAATCTCGCCGCCACCAGGAACGTTGTCAGCATTTAGCTCCAAAATACCCTTATAGTCCGCACACAGGCGCTCCACATAATATGTCAGCTTTGCCCGTGCAAATTTGTGTTTGTCGAGTGTAAATTGCTCACGGAATTTTGTAAATACAGTTTGATTGTCGTCTATCATAGTCTTCAATGAACCATAATGCTCTGTAGATAACTGAAGTGTTTCACTAATGCGAGTGTATGCACTGGGGTCACGCTGAGTCAAAATACGTTGCAGTGGTACAATAAAATGCGATTGCATCACTTCTTTGAAATCATAGGTCTCAAGTGCAAGTAAATCATTCAAGAATTTCTCAAACTTGTCCTGGTCTGACTGACGAGTCAAATATCGTGCAACTGTGCCTAAAATATACTCACGAGCATTTCGCGCAATCGTAGAGATTTCCCCAACGGCCGATTCTAGCTCAGCCGCAGTATTTTCAGGTCCATTACGAGATAATGGTGTCAGGCCTGCCAACATGCGGTCTAATATACCAGTTCGCTGTTCATTGTCTCCTACCCACTCAAAGTCAGGGGGTGGTGACAGCGTCGCTAATTCAGCGATCCGCTCATAGCCTGATACGGGTGCTGGCATTGTGAAAGGATCCACAGCATTTGCTAAATGGCTGGCATCTAGAATTTTCTGGAAGAACTCTGCTGTAATAGTGATTCCCTGCTCAGCAAACATAGCATTGGCCTCTTGCTGGGCCAACCGCAACTCTTCATCACGTCGTGCCTTCTCCTCGCCAGCCTGCTTCTTGTCCATACCTGTTGTCTGAATGTAGTCCTTGACAGCAAACAGACTTTCAGGGAATTGGAACTTACAGTGCGTACATTTATGGGTAAATCCGAGCTCGTGCGGGCGACCAATATTTGGCCCACTGGCACACACATTCAAGAACATACGATAATAGAGCTGGTCAGGTGCCTCTGCGGTGATGACTTTTAGAGGGCGCGGTGCAAAGTGCTGCATCATCCGTGTGCCAGTCGCTACTGTGCGAATTGTGCGACGTGGGAGCTTGGGCAGATCATCAATAGAACGCCAAAATGCACCTGGGTCCTCCAGGGGTGCAAAGCAGCACACAGTCTCTGCAATTGGATTTCCACGGGCAATTTTCCCCGTCTTAATTGCCTGTCTGTGACCAATTTGGATATAGAGGTCCGCACGTGCTGTCGGATCGGCTGATTCAGCGACCACAGGATTCTCCGCGGCCTCCTCAGGGGTCAGCACAACCTGACGCGGCAAGAAGCTAGGTGGAATTGTGTCCTTAATGACCTTGCTCACTTCGCCGGCTGTTCCCGCAGCGGCACCATACACCTCACGTATGTATGACCGCTTTGTTGTAAGGGCGTAGGTCGTTGTTGGCATACGCATAATGTAATTCTCCAACATTGTCTCAATCTGCATCTGAATGCGCCCAATGCGTCGCACATCGTCGGCATCATCGTGCCACTTGGACAGTGCAAACGGAGACGCCATCATTGACTCCTCCATTTTCATATCCGTGGGACGAATGGACGACACCACGCACGCTATGTACTCAATACCCGATTTGTCCTCAGGGGCGCCCAACGGATACCCACCATATGTTGGCTTGCAACCGGCCACACTAGGAAATATCATATACCCAGGAATCGCCGTTTGCACCTCTAATAGTATATATGCGGCAATAGAGCCAATCTGCCAGCGGCTAATACGAGTGTCATAGTCCATAATTTCGCGCGCATCACGGACTCCCTCTGCAGCTCGTGTTTGACGACCAGCAAGTGCCCGTTTCACTTTCTCTGTATAAACTTCACGAGTAGGGTGCTGATTGATGATAGATTTCACACCCTCCAGGATTTTATCTAAGCGCTCACGAGGGAAACGGATTCCAAGACGGTCTGTGATTTGACGCAAAATCAAATACAAATATTTGTCGTCCGCGTCCTTGAATACCTCTGTATTTGTCGTCGCCTGTCCCATTGCAGTCGCCAAAATATCATCCACCTCGTCCGTTTCTAGCGCAGTGTCCGCCTCTAGGACCGCTCGCCCCATCATCGGCCGCCCCTCATCGTCAAACTCCAGGTTTGTGTCATAGGCCAGCTCACGAATCGGCTGACCACAGTTACGACACTGGTAAAGGCCTGATACTAGGGGTCCATTAAACTTCAATAAAAGCTCTTTATTGAAAATATCTTTCTCACGTGGGTTAAACTTGATTTTGGCCATAAGGACTTCATGGAGACACACCAAATTCTGTTTGCACACATTACAGGAAATCCAGTTCTCATTGCGGCTTCCTTGGAATTTGGCTATGAATTTCAAGAATGCGGCCAAGCGCTCTGTGTCATCGTCAATACGGCGCACCTTGGCCAATAGCTCTACGTGCTTACATGTATTGGGTACAGGCGCTTCACCCTTGTTCATCATAAGAATACGAAGACGCATTGCTGACTCCAGGGATTTAATGAACGCTGAGCGCCGTGCCTTGAATTGCTCATTCGCCATTGTGGCTGCCTGTCCGCCGGCAATGGCAAGGAACAGGTCAGGCTGATGTGTCACAAGTGCAATGATTTGTGCAATGTCAGACTCGGCCATCATTGGTGCTGTTAGCTCCAGGTCACGGAGCACACCCTGAAGTGTAGGATTTGACCGCGCGGCCTCCAATGGGCCAATTGATGCGACCTCCTGACCATCCTTAAAAGAGTTCCCAAATACTGGCACGTAGGCGGGTGTAGAGGCGTTGGCCGCAAACTCCTCTAACTGCGAACGGAGCGTATTTATATACACTTGTAGGGCGTTTTGCGTACTAGCGAGCTTGGCCATAAGAACCTCATAGATTTGCTTACTGTATTCGTATTTGTCCAGGCCAAACTGACGCATGATAAACTGGAATCCGCCAGGACCGAGCGCGCCGAATTTAATCCCTTTCAAGTAATCCGCCACAGGAATATTTCCAAGTGTATTTCCGTCAATTCCAAGAGCCAGGATTTTATTAGAAGAAGGGCTATCTTCTATTGAGCCAAGAGCTGCCAATAGCTGCTTGAGTGTCATAAACGCGCGATGCGAGTATTCTACATCACGTGCTAATAGCCCAGACCGCTTGCTTCCTAATACAGGTGTTGTGAGAAGGGGGAAAAGAATGTAGGATTTCACGGGTGCAAACTCGCCCACTAATAGTAACTCACGCTGGCGCTTCTTGTCCAGCCTATATGTTGCTTTTAGGGCGCGCTCAAGACTGAATCCAATTTCCACAGGAGTCAGCATAGGGGGTGCGCGACCAAATGGACGGCGCTCACCGACATCGATTTTCACACCAATAACAGGTTTTGATTCAAGGTCAGGGATTTCTAAACGGAAAAACTCCGTGTCATCTTTGGCCTGCCATTGGTCCGCGTCTGTTGCATCGGCGCTCCACGGGCGTGCATAGCGATTCAGGTAGTTAAACATATGAATCCAATATCCCTCCGTAATAGCCGTTCGTGATGCTTGCGCGCCACCTGCACCCTTTGCTGTAGAGGCAGTTACATCGTGTTTGAGTGCATCGTGCCAATTGATACGTTCATTTTCCCAGCTTTTAATGACGAGTCCTGCTGTATCATACTCGGTCGCAGTATCATCACGATCTGCAAGCGCTGCAATTACATCCACATCGTCGCGCGTTTTGTAGGCTTCCTTCATAACTTGTAACACAGGGCGGCCAAGTGGCACCGTCTGCTCTGCAAACAAGTCTATTAGGGTACCTGGTGTGGTAGGATTCATTCCAATAGGGCGCTTGTATTCAGAGTCATCCGAATAACGGACCGTTTCGGCCTTGAGTCCGCTGAACATTTCAGTCATTGCGCGGACCTTGCGGAGTTCATTGGGATTTTTGCGCTGCTTTTCGGTGAGCATTTCCAGAAAATCTTGAAGGGCGTCGGCTTTTTGGACGAAATCAGGATATGTTTGTTCGGACTCAGGGATGTCCTCTATTTCCAGTAATTCAGGAACAACGACGGTTCCGAGAAATGTGATGCCTTCCACAAATTCAGGGGCCTCAAATTCTTCGCCGTCGGCAGCGGCTGATTCCTCCTCCTCGGCCGGCTCCTCGTCAGGTTCCAGCTCGCGCATTTCACGAGGATGCAAAATCACGAAATCTTGATCCAGTGGAATACCAATATACGCAAAATCAATCCGCTCTACACCCCCATCCTCCACAGGCTCCTCTCCATCACGGGGCTCAGCCGCCAAAGGCTGGACATCTATCCAATCATCTTCGGCATTTGCACCCACCACCTTATAGTACCGCGTGATTTCGCCGTCGCCGCTAAATGCTTCCAAGATTTGGCCGGCACGTAAATTATTTTGATTTACAAATCCTTCTACCGTGTGTTTCCCGCCGACAGGTATTATCACGTCTGTGAGCCCGTACTCGGGTAAGAATTGCCGATTTTCTAACCTAAAATCACGTAGTTGATTTGTTAAACCATCTGGCATTATACGAATCAAATCATAATTGTTATAATAGACAGTACCTATTAATGTTCCGTTACGTTGTGAAATCATTTTAATACGGTCACCGAGCTCTATTGCTTCGTAATCAGGACTACCTGGAGCGGCTTCCTCTACAACCGGTGCAGGAGCGGCGATTTGCACCGACGACTCCTCCACCGGAGGCCCCGCATTTATAAGGTCTTCTGCGTCCATCTTCTATTGTAGGTTTGGCAGTTTTTGGCCTTCTATTGCAACCCCTAGGAGTAGGAGCCCACCCAGTATTAAAGCCTGTGTGCGGTATTTAGTACATAGAATCTGCAAATGTCCTACACACTTTCTCTTTTCCACGACCTTCGTAATCAGCACCCTACGTGGGATGCAATGAAGGCGTTTTTGACTGGAGCGGACGGCGGGTCGCTCGTTTGCAAGGAGCGAGACGGAGGCAAGTATGCCGTTGTCTTTGCGAAGAAGGGTGTGTCATCCATGGACAAGCCTCATTCCAAGTGGTTCCGTTCAGTGGTTTGGAACAAGGAGACAAATCTCCCAGTAAGTGTGATGACACAGAAGGCCGAGGCTGGCTGCGATGAGCTCCTGCAGGCCGAGAAGCTTCCACTTGGGGTTCAGCGGATTTCCGAGTATCTGGAAGGCGTGACCCTAACTGTGTTCCGCGAGGCCGGTTCGGCAGAGGTCCATGTGTCTTCTCGGTCTCAGTTTGGCGCCGGTGGGAAGTTTTACAAGCAGGCTACGAAGAGTTTTGCAGCAATGCTTGCGGATGCTCTTAGCGGGGCTCCACTCAGCTCTCTTCTTGGGGACCCTGTGGAGGGCATTGGGCAGTATGCATCGGTGCTCCTTCAGCACCCTGAGCACAGGGTGGTGACAGACATTCGTGTGCCTCTTGTGTTTGTGTTGCAGTCTGGTGAAATTCTCTCAGATGGGACTATTAGGGTATGTGAGACGCCTGCGGCAGGGGGGCAGGCGAAGCCCGAGACGTATTTTGGTCCGGCGGCTGGTGTGACGGTGGCTGATTGGTTCGCCGAGCTGGCTGCTGGGAAGCCTTGGGGGTGGCAGGGTGTGATGCTGCACGATATGATGGGGCGTCGTTGGCGGATTCGGTCTATGGTGTATCGGATGATTCGGTCTATGCGTGGAAATACTCCACGGGCCGATGAGCGGTTCTTTGGGCTTCGTGCGGCGGGCCTCGTGAAGACGTATTTGATTTACTATCCCGAGGAGAAGGCGGCGTTTTGGAAGTACGAGCAGTGGCTCCGCGGGGCTACAACGCATCTCTTCCAGCTCTACACGGATGTCCATAAGACCCATATGCTTTCGGCGGACAGCGTGGATGGGGCTTGGCGGACTCATATTGGGGCGCTTCATACCCTCTATCTCACGACTCTGCGTCCCGAGGGTCGCACGGTGAAGATGGCGGAGGTTGTTGCATATATGAATGGGCTGCCAGCACCTCGGCTCCTGTATCTGATGAACCTGGGACACAGGCGTGCGGCGGCAGCAAGAGCGAAAAACACTTTGGCACCCCCAGCACACCCCTAATAGTAACTCGTAGGGTGGTTGTGTAGAAAAGTTTGAAAGTGCGTTCAAAATTGGACTTAAATCTTATGCACACTTGATATCCAGACAAGAGATGGCTACCAAGTTTGCTCCCGCAATCGGCATTGACCTCGGCACCACCTACTCGTGTGTTGGTGTGTGGCAGAATAACAAAGTTGAAATTATTGCAAATGACCAGGGTAACAGAACAACTCCCTCGTATGTGTCCTTTACAGATGACGAGAGACTTATTGGTGATGGAGCAAAGGCTGTTGCGGCCGGCAATCCCACCAACACTGTGTTTGATGCGAAGCGTCTGATTGGGCGGAAGTTTGCCGACCCCCAGATTCAGTCCGATATGAAGCACTGGCCTTTCAAGGTCGTGGAGGACAGTAATGGGAAGCCGAAGATTGAGGTGGTTGCCAAGGGTGAGACCAAGCAATTCACCCCTGAGGAGATTTCAGCTATGGTCCTTACGAAGATGAAGCAGACGGCCGAGTCGTACCTTGGAGCGACCGTGAAGGACGCTGTGATTACTGTGCCGGCGTATTTCAATGATTCCCAGCGTCAGGCTACGAAGGATGCTGGTCTTATCGCAGGCCTGAATGTGCTACGTATCATCAATGAGCCTACTGCCGCTGCTCTTGCGTATGGTCTTGATAATTCCACGACTGGTGAGCGGAACATTGTTGTGTTTGACTGTGGCGGTGGTACTCACGATGTGAGTCTAATTTCCATTGATGAGGGCGTCTTTGAGGTCAAGGCTACGGCTGGTGATACCCATCTTGGAGGCGAGGACTTTGACAATAAGGTAGTGGATTGGGCCGTTGGGGAGTTCAAGAAGAAGACGCGTGTTGATATCACGGGCAACAACCGCGCCCTCCGTCGTCTTCGTACGGCCGCCGAGCGTGCCAAGCGTATTCTTTCGTCGGCCAACCAGGCGACCATTGAGATTGACGCACTTGCCGATGGCCAGGATCTCAACCTTACTCTTTCACGTGCCAAGTTTGAGCAGCTCTGTGAGGAGGACTTCAAGCGCTGTATGGCACCTGTGCGCCAGGTGCTTGCCGACGCTAAGGTCTCAAAGGACCAGGTGCATGAGATTGTGATGGTCGGCGGGTCCAGTCGTATTCCTAAGATTCGTCAGCTTGTCAGTGATTTCTTCAATGGGAAGAAGCTCAATGACAGCGTGCATCCTGATGAGGCCGTTGCCTATGGTGCGGCCGTCCAGGCCCACATTCTCAGCGGGGGAGCCAAGGAGGGTGACCGTACCAATGACCTGATTCTGCTTGATGTGACTCCCCTGTCCCTTGGCATTGAGACCTCAGGTGGCGTTATGACCACACTCATCAAGCGCAACACCACGGTTCCTACGAAGAAGACCCAGACGTTCTCTACGTACTCGGACAATCAGCCTGCGTGCGATATCCGTGTCTTTGAGGGAGAGCGCCAATTCACCCGTGATTGCAATCTCCTTGGCCAGTTCCGCCTTGAGGGCATCCCCCCTATGCCCCGTGGTATCCCCCCGATTGAGGTGACGTATGACGTGGATGCAAACGGCATTCTAAATGTGTCTGCTGTGGAGAAATCTACGGGGAAGTCCAATAAGATTACTATTACGAATGATAAGGGTCGTCTGACGAAGGAGCAGATTGAGAAGATGGTGGCTGATGCAGAGGCTGCAGCTGCAGAGGACAAGGCCCAGATGGCCAAGGTGGAGGCACGGAATGAGATGGAGGCTTATCTGTACAACGCGCGTAATTCGCTCCGTGAGGAGAAGGTGAAGGAGCAGCTGGGCGAGGCCGCGGTCGCCGATGCAGAGCGCGACATCCAGGCTGGGCTTGATTGGCTGGATGCGCACCCGGCTGAGGAGGCTGAGACTTACAAGGCAGAGCTCAAGAAGGTTGAGGAGATGGTGCGTCCGGTTTTGATGCGGATGTATGGGGGCGCGGGCGGAGCCGCCGAGGGATCTGGGCCCGTCCCTGAGCCTCACATTGAGGAGGTGGATTAGAAATCTCGCATTCCCTAATAGAAATGGCAAAACGTTCTACACGCCGTATGCGCGGGGGCTTCCTTGAAGGTATAATCGGTCTTTTCACAGGCGAAAAGAAGCCAGTGTTACCTGTTACTACTGGAAATGTTAATAAAACTGCAGCACAATCTACTCCTCCATCAAACAATAAACCTGTTATAGTTCCTATGGGTACAGGTGCAACTGCAGAACGTCAGCCTGGTTCAACTATGTTTAACCCTGACCCTAAGGTTCCATCTGCATTCGGTGGTGCGCGTCGCCGTCGGCGCTCCACTCGTCGTAAGGCCCGCACTATTAAACGCAAGGCCAGTCGCAAAGCTTCCCGCAAGGCTCGTCGCTCATCTTCCCGTAAGAGCCGCCGCTCATCTTCTCGTAAGCACTAAACAATCACTCTCTATAAATTTGACACACCAATCTCCTAATTGCATCACGCACCGAGCTACAAGCCCCCTACGTGATACAATGGACTGTTTCTCTTGCCTAGCATTCCTCTTTGACGAACAAACGTCCTCGGAACGCGATGAACTCAAGCGCGCTATCCTAAAAGCAACCGAGCAAGTTCATACGGACTATGCACACACTCTTACACAAACTACCGTTACACATTATTACAAATACAACGGGCCATCCACTTACAACTCCGTGATGACCGACATTTCCAAGCGCCGTGATCTCCCAGCACACAAACCAACCCTAAAAGTCCTTGCAAGTATGTACGATGACATTGGCCTACATGGATTTGCTGGTATTATAATTCAATATGATAATACTAGCATAATTGTAAATAACAATAGTAATAATCGTCGCTCTGTGCCACTCTACTGCACCCTTAATCTAGGTAAAGTGACTCAAAAGGCCGCATAATCACCAAAGTCCTCCTCCTCTTCCTCTTCTTCCTTCTTTTCCGAAGCAGGTGCTGGCTCAGATTCAGTCACAGGTTCCTCCTCTACCTGTGTATCAGCTGCAGGCGTCTCAAGTGGCAACTCGGATGCAGCCTGGGCAGCTGCTGCCTCAGCTTCCTTTTGTAATTTTAGTTCCTTGCGGCGCAAGCGGAGTGCATAGGAGAACACAATGATGTTAGACATAAACATCACCGCCAACAACACCGTCTTGAGCCACCCATAAAAGTCACATCCGCCCAAAAGCGTACAACGAATATCCACAAACGCCACCAGTATCATCACAAGGAACCACGTGAAAAAATATATAGTGTTTGCTACACCACCGATAATAGCGGTTGTAACAGTGCCTGTTATAAGCGCCACTAAGGCAAATATAGATACAAACTGTACTTGCGCAGTGTCAAACATTCTATTACATCATTGCAGTTTTTATTGGCCCGCTCATCAACTCTTATGCAGTTGCTTTTACGGATGCGACAGGCTTCGTCAGGCGCATTTTACGGACAGGAGCAGGCTTCGTTGGCTGGGGAGCAGCTGTGGAAGGCGCCGGTGTCGCCTCGGGCACACCACGGTCTGATGGACCATCCGTGCCGACCGCCGCAATCCAGGCCTCGCGCACCGTTCGGAAATATGCTGAGCATCCACGTGCCGCCTCGGCCAGCGCTGCTCGTGCAGTTCCTTCCACGCCGTCCTCCACGCCAATCGTAAGGACCATCACGTCACGCAATGGGTGAGGAACCTTGTAGCCGGCGAAGGTAATGCGGGGCTGCGCCGTGCCAAGGTAGTGGTTCTCTACAAGCCACGTCTGCAAGAGATTGCCGAGGGTGTGATCCTGGCCGCGGAAGATGAAGTCAAAGCCCACAATGCGCGAGTCGGAAGGGAGAATTGTCAGCTTATCGGGAAGCTGGCCGCTGGCAATGTTGGCATACACATTACACATATCCTCTATAACAGTACAGGCACGGCGGACAATGTAAGGGACACTAAGTACGCCAATAGTCTGAACCGTGAAGTCAAAGCTGTAAGGCTCGTCGCGCTCGTCCTTCAAGTAACAACGCTTGATGGCCATTGTGTCAAACTCACGGCGAAGCGCCTTCCAGCGGTCAGACGATTCATCAATGGACCCAGGAGGAATACGCTTGAAGCGGTCCATCCAGTCAATGAACGACGTCTTAATGCGCTCCTCATCCATATCAGGCGTGTATTCATACGAGCATTGGGATACAGGAATGAAACGGGCGTGCTCACGACCTGTACCAACCGTGGCCTTGGCGGTGAAACGGACGGACTCGGGTACACTCTGCGCACTCACCTTCTTCCGCAAGACGGCAAGTAGGGGGTATTCTTTCGTAAGAGGATTTGGTGGGAAGAAGCGGTCCGTGGGAACAACCACAGGCTCCTCGGAGTCAGGACGAATCTCGCGCACACGGATGTCGGCGGTCGTCACATCACGGTGTTCGTCGCTGTCATTAGTCACGTTCAAGTCAAACTGGAATCGTGCAGGGTCCCACTTCAGGGGCTCCTTTACATGTAGGGGCACGAGCCCTACACGGTCCGCAAACATCTCGTTGGTCATTGGCGTGTCATTGGCCTCCACGGTCACGTCGGTGGTCGTCCCACGCTCTGTCATATCTGCACGGAATGCGACGCTCTCCACCCCGGTTAGCATCACACGTCGTAGTGTATTTGCATAACTGACGTGAAAGGGTGCCAGCGTGAAAGTGTAAGTACGGTTATCGGCTTGGCGTTGTACGTTCTGGAACATTGTAGCGGCTTGGTGTCTACTTCGGCACACGGTATTAAGTTCAATTTTGCACACGCTCTGTGTGCGCTTAGGGAGAGGTCTATTATGCCCGTGTAATACTCAGAATGAGCGCCCAGGGGAAGCACATATGTTTTTACTCCAATAAATGCGAATGGTCGCGGGCATTTATAACGGAGCTCAAGGACACACCATATAAGACGGAGTTTGACTTCATATGCGTGGATCCATCACCCAACCGGCCTGCGCTCCCTTCTTGGCTGAAGAAAGTCCCGACACTCGCAATTCGGGGCGAGGCAGAGCCACGTACGGATGGCGAGGTGATGAACTGGCTTTTCTTACGGAAACTCAAGGATTCCAACAATAAGCGCAGTGGAGGTGGGGGCTCACCAGCTGCAGGTGGAGCGCCGGCCCCTGATGACGTAGAGGCATTCAGTATGATGGAAATGGGGCACAAGTTTTCGGACAGTTACAGTCTCCTAGATGATGACACGAGTGTGGAAGGTAATGGAGGTGCATCGTTCCAGCACAGTTTCTCGTTCTTGAATGGCGCGGGCCCTGCCACAAAGGGCGGGCAGCAAACAACCCTTACAAGCCACGACCCTAAACGGAGCAAGAAGGAAGAGATGATGGACAAGCAAATGGAGCAGTATATGAAGGCGCGCGAGTCAGGGATGCCTCAGCGGATTATGCGGCAGTAGGGGACGGAACGTCCGCCAGAGGCGTTGGGCCACGCATTTATGCGTGGCGCTACCCCCTTACCCCCTCCCTACTGAAAAGCTTCGCCAGCATATTCCCTACAAAATTGAGTGTTCAAACCTCCCGCATCTTAAGCCACCCCACAACACACCTAATAGTATCCTTTCCAAGCCATGGGACAACGACAACAACCATCCGTTGCCGACAGTATTTGTAACGCTCACGAAACCAAATATTTGCGCAAGCGAATTCACTACGACTACACGTCTCTCATTAAACGTGCCAAATCCAACGGCTATTCTATGGAAAAAATCCTAGAAGAGTCACTTGAAATCAAACATAAGCCCGCCTACAAGCAAAATCACGCGGCTGTCTTCCCCTACGCATTTGCAATGCCACTCAAGACATTATCTAAATACGCCGACGCCGTTACACGCATTACCAAAAACAACCTTGCCTTCATTGGCCCTGTTGTAAGCACATTTGCTACAATGACAGATGCAGAATTAGCTCGTGGGTGTAATCTTACAATGCTCGGAAATCTGGCTTACATTAGCCGAAAATCCGAACACCCATTTATTGTTCATTGGGCGCTCGGAATGTTCAGTCGCCTTCACGAAATCTTGAAGGGCCGCCTGGTTGTTCCCCCACCTCGCCACGCGTAAATACCCTAAAGACCACACTCCACATCCCTAATAGTTAGTCGGCGATGTCAATTCTCGGTACTTTTACAACCCAATTGGTGAATTTTTTTGAGGAGCTCCAGGAAACCTTCCCTGAGGAGAAGGATATTCGGATGGCCACAGAGGCTATTTCAGGGGCCAAGAAAGTGAATCCCCGACTGGTCCTGGACCTCTTCTATGAGCACCTGTATGTGGATTTCCACCGTGCCATTGCAGACCGCCAGGTGGATCGCATTATTGCACAGGCACGTCAGAAGGTTGCCACCCAGTTCAATGAGATTATGCCTGCCATTACGCTCTTTGATAAGCACTGGGCTGGCCTCGGTGAGCCTAATAAGGAGGCGATTTGGAAGTATCTCCACGTCCTATGTGTGCTCTGTGAGCGTGCCAAGGGGATTCCTAGTGACATGTGAAGGGAGCTGGGCTCCGCCTCTGGCCAACCCCTCCTTTGAATAAGGGCTTTTCATGTGTAGTCACATACCCCTACTAATAGTACTATTAGGGAGTATTTGTGTTGTAAATATAGACATAATTAGTGTAAGTTATGTCTATATTTATTTCTATTGGTTCAAATTGTTCAACTCGCAGTCATATACAAAAATACAATAATGCAGATTCACAAATAACATTATTTTTTGACTGGCTAATTGTTGATATTGAATCTGTAATAGAATTATTCAAACATTATAAAGATTTTAATAGTTATTTTTCAAAATCTCATATTGTACATATACGTGATGCAAATTCCAGAGCGCATGTTAAATTTACAAAAGTCCCTACGTGTGAATTTTTACATGATTTGACACCAAACTACACACCAAAAAAATTAGACGAGTTTATAGAAAAATATAAGCGGCGATATGCTCGTATTTTAGAACATATATATTCAACAACACATATATATTTTGTTTTTAAGGGGTACCTTGAACATTCAAATATCATGGAATTTATAAAAACAATATATATCATCAACCCGCGTTGTAATTTTACATTGACTCATATTATTAAAGAAAATACACCTACACAAATATTACCAAATTTTATTCAAATAAGTATTGCACCATATATAAAAGCAAATTTCAAGGACAAAAATGTAGATTGGAAAGAGTTAAACTACAATTGGGGGGCATGTTTCAATACAATCTTAGAATTAACGCGTCCCTAACACTACTTAATGAATCTCTATTTAATCCAAACAGAATGAGTGCAGCCAATTCGTCCTCTTTGGATTCCATTTTCAACTCTAAATACGACGAGTTTGTCGCCAACCTTCGCGACGTGTTCCCCGAGCTCACCGCAGCCCTTGATGCAGCCACTGCTCTCCCTCTTTCCGACCGAATTGCAAAGTTCCGCGAGGAGGTGATGCCCGTCGCCGGCAACCCCAATCGCAACTCCGCTACAAATCCTGGGAAGATTCTTCCTGGCGTTGAGCTGACCGATGCCCAGTGGTCCTCCATCTCCTCTAATAGTCAGAGCTCTATCCAGGAATTCCTTACTCTTCTCAGCTTCTCCATTCTTCTGGACGCAAATACGGCCGCCGATTTTGGTGAGGGCGGCAAGGAGGCGTTTGATACCTTCCTGAAGTCCATGAAGGACAAGATGAGCAAGGTGGATTTCTCGTCTTTTACGGATAAGTTTGAAAAGATGTTTGGTGCAGACGGCTCCAATATCCCTAAGCTCCCCGAGAAGTTCATGAAGGGCCACATTGCACGTCTTGCCGAGGAGATGATGCGTGACTTCAAGCCCGAGGACTTTGGTCTTGATCCCGAGACGCTCCGTGAGTGCGAGTCTGAGCCCAACAAGGCATTTGAGATGCTCCTCAAGGCATACACGAGTAACCCCGCGATTCTCCAGAACTCTATCCAGAAAATCGGTAAGCGTCTCCAAGCCAAGATTCAGAGTGGTGCTATTAGGCCCCAGCAGATTGTCGCCGAGGCAGAGGAGCTCATGAAGGAGTTCTCCGAGAACCCCGCATTTGTTGAAATGATGGAGTCATTCCGCAGTGTGTTTGGCATGGAGGACCCCGATCTCGCCCGCAAGACCGGCAATGAGCAGTCCGCTCGTATGGCAATTATTCGTGAGCGCCTACGCAAAAAGGCGGCTGCAAACCAGGCCGCTGCTGCAGCTGCTGCATCTGGTGGTGGCGCTGGTGGTCCTACTCCAGCTCCCACACAGCAGACCAAGGGTAAGCATTCTGGTGGCGGCAAGAAGCGCAAGTAGGGGAGGTAGAATTTCCACAAACATATATTCTTTACAGCGCAATCACAAACAACTCTTTACCACACCCTAATAGTATAGTATGTCTAGTTGCGAGCCGACATTTCTAAAACGGCCAATGGTCCTCTTCCGACCATTTACCGTCTTTCCGCGCACAACATGTGGGAGTGATATAATTAATATATTTGTCCGAGTATTGCTATTAGTGGGTGTAATAGGTACAATTACAATGTATGTTGCACCCGAGCTGACACATTACATAATGGCTGGCACATTTTTACTCTTCATCCTTCCGTCTATCATTACAGTTGTAAAGGGACTTGGTAATGCACCAGCCTCCGGTTCTGAAGGATTTGTAGAGAGCGGTGCGTTAGATGGCACAAAACTGATACAGCTCGCAAAGGCACCTCGCCCCGTGAGCGATGCACGGACTGAAACGGGGACAATTATGCTGCCATCGGCAACTGGGATGCCTTGGACCGAGCCGACGCCAAACAATCCATTTATGAATGTACTCGCGGACCAGTACAAGTACGAGACATTCCGTCCTTCCGCTGCTGACCCGACCGCGCCTGATGTGAAGCAGTCCTTGGATGATTACTTCCGTATTCAGTGGTTCTCGGATCCCACCGACGTGTTTGGTCGCAATCAGGGCCAGCGCCAATTCTACACAATGCCCAGTACAAGTATCCCGAGTGACCGCAAGTCGTACCAGGAATGGCTCTATAAAATCCCTGGGAAGACTTGTAAGGAGGGCAACGGAGCTGCGTGCTTGGCTGGAACAGATGGTGGCAAGGTTCCTTGGCTGAGTATGGATGCTTAATCCTTGCCAACCTGAGACGGTAGCTGAGTCATAACCCGCGGACCGCCCTTCTTGGTGCAACTGAATTTCTTCAATGTTTTCCCCCGCTTCCCTAAGACGCTGCGCACGCAGATTCCTATGGCAGCGGATTCGCTGGCACGCACAGGCCGCCGACCGAGGCGCGATCGGCCCCGCAACTTGACGGTGCCCTGCACCTTTTTCACGCACCGGCAAAACTTCCGTGAAACCGAGTTGTGCTTTGGCATTTCTCTAATTGTGATTCCGCTAAAAAAACTGGGCGCAGTAAGCAGTAGGTACTATGGATATTAACCGTCTAACTCGTCCCAAGGACGACCTTTGTGGGCTCCAGTCTTTCTATGCTCAGTCTGCCGGCCCTGGTCATTATGTCACAACCAACCTTGTTCCCAACGCATCCGGCGTGAATCCCCTTGCCATTGACAATCAGCTTATGTATCCCCGTGAGGGCTATGGGCTCAACAATGCCGCCATTGACGCCGACTCGCTCCTTCGCAACCAGCCCCAGTTCAAGAGCAACCGCTGTAACATCCGTCAGCAGGCCCGTCCTTTCCTCTCTGTCCCCTACATGGCCGGCGGTCGCGGCAACCCGGATGTGGAGAGCCTCCTCCAGCATGCCGAGCAGGTGCGCCTTGGCAAGGAGTGTGGTACGGTCACGGAGATGACCTTTGAGAACCAATTCACCCCGATGATTGATATGCTCAAGCAGAACATCCAGGAGCCCAAGAACCTTATTCCGGAGGTCGCGGCAAATGGCTGGATCCGTGGTGGTATTCCCAGCCGTGAGTACATCAGGGATATGAACTGTTAGGGGAGATTCCATCTCCCCTATGACCCCTACGGAGATGAAGCCACCCTCACAAGTGAGGGTGGCGCAATCCATTGGGAACATTGGTAAATACACCCTTCCTTAGCACTACACACATAATCACCCTAATAGTAACTTTTAGAGTGAGTATGTGTAAGAATAAACAACATTCATAGTTTGTAGTATGAACTCTGAACAGTTCCCCACAACGTCGCAGGCCCCTAAGTGGGAAGCCACCGAAAATCCCCAATTCTACGCCCAGTTCCACACAATGTACTCTAGTCCCGATCCTCGGCGTCACGAACTCGGCCTTGTCGGCGGAAACAACGTTAGCCAAATCGCCGGCAACATGATTGATCTGGAGTCCGACTTGCGTGGTATCACGCGCATCAACACCTTCGCTCCTTGGCGCAAGTACCAGCCTCCTGCTGAGAACCAGACCGAAATCACGCGTGACAACTGGAAGGGCTCTGTCACAATTGACACGACTCCTGTCCATCTTCCTGAGTACCAGATGTGGGCCTATCCTGCAGCGTATGCCCCTAAGCCTATGAAGAATGAGGCTTGTGGGATGCCCCAAAAATATTAGGGAGAACCTACGGTTCCCCCTTACCCCCTCCCTAGTTATTTTGTTTTATTTTTCCACACAATATCCACTAATAGTTACTGTTAGTGATACATTATAATACACTGGCGGAGCTTTTCAGAAGGGAGGGGTTTAGGGGGCGGTACGCCTCCTATTATCTAGAAGAAGAGTAATATGGAGACATCCTTTGATGCCTATTCACCTGTCAGTTTCGTAAATCCTACAACCGACACATCCTGCTACGGCCGCCAACAGGCTCTTACACGTCCCAAGTGGGATGACTTCCACCAAGTGGATGATATGCGCATCACATCGTATGCAGCCCGTTATCAGCTCCAGCCCCCGGCTCATAATTGCCCCAACGCCTACGTAACAAATCCTACAATCCGCCTACAGAAGCACGGCAACTCCTGGCTCCAGGGCACCTGGCGCACGGAAATAGAGTCCGATCTCCGCGGTATCAACTACCTCGGCACACGTGTCCGTGGCGATCCTCCCTGTACTACAAAGGAAATCCACTACAACCCCGAGACTAATAAGTTCAATAACACACCTCTGGAGGATGCCCCGGATGAGAACTTCGGTACCAACTTCAATCGTCTCCACAACCCTCCCTGCACACTCCGAGCCACCGGCTGGAATCGTTTCATCCCTCTCCACCACGAGCCCCAGGAGACCTTTGAGACACCCTTTGATTTCTTCATACCTGCTCGCCTTCTTGACAAGGAGAAGTGCCGCACTCACGCTCCTACAAGTGCTCAGCAGAAGGACACACAGTAATTTGCCCGCCACGGCTTCAATATGAATCCTAACAGGCAAAAATTCCGAAGAAAACTTGTTCTGGGCGATTAGTAATGGAAGTCGTCACTCTTGCAGGCCTCGTAGGTATGGGATATATAGTCTCTCGCCTTGGTGAGGCAAAACCAGGTGTTCCAGCGCCTACACCCACAGACGGAGAGAAGAAAGGTTGTGCAACACCTCAGATTCCTCCACGTATGCCACGCTCAGAATTTGCGGAGCCTTTCAAGGCCGCTCGTGGGCCGCCCGAAGAGCCATCCCTCGCCGGCCTTCCTGGCGATGGATTCCGCAGCAAACGTAACACAGAGGGTTTTATGCCCGCCGCCCGCGGCCCTGATTCATCTCCTCTCACACTTGCACCCAAAGGTGCCGCCGCTGTAGGCTACGGGTCCGAGTTGGATCTGATGTACCAGATTCCTTCTGGCGGACAGTACCCTTCCCAGGGAGACTACGCGAACCACATGAATTCCTATCCTTACACAAATGATCGTGGTGCCATGGGCGCTATGACCCAGGTCCCAACCGTCCCTAATAGTCCTGGTGGGATGTACCCTAGTGAGCCCAATCCTGGACCGCTCTATGGCTACCCCACAGGCTACGCCAATCAGCGCCCTCCTCTTGCCCCACAGGTCCAGCAGCCTGGTGCGTCACCTGTTGCAATGAATGGCAATCGTCCTATGGTGGAGATGCGCTCAGACAATGTGGAGGAGAACCCTGTATATGTGGATGGCGACTACGTCGTCAGCCCTCTTTCGGGCCAAAATGTGCTCGCCAAGGACTTTACTCACAGCAATATGATGCCTTTCTTCCGCGGTCAGGTCAAACAGAACTTGGAGAGCTTTGCCAATACCCAGCGCTTGGATGCTTTTACAGGTGCTGGCTCTACCCAGATTGCAAAGCGCGAGATTGAGCCCATGTTTAACACGGGCCAGACACCCTTCGGCAATCCATTTGGTATGGAGGATAACACGGACTTTGTGCAGTCGCGTATTAATGCACCCCGCAATCGTGCCGGCGAACGTCCATTTGAGCCCGTGAAGGTCGCCCCTGGTGTCGGCCAAGAGTATGGCTCACTCGGTGAGGGCGGGTTCCAGCAGTTGGAGGTCAATGACATTATGAAAAAGGCCATGAAGGATACGAATGAGCTCCGTGTAGCGACCAATCCCAAGCAGACCTACAAGACCCCTGTGGTGCCTGGTGCGCGGTTCATTGCGAATTCCGCGGAGGATGCTGGCGAGGTGCGTAAGTATCGTCCTGACCGTTTTTACATTGACGAGACTGGTGAGCGTCTCTTTGTTACCACGGGTGAGGTCATCAAGGAGGCCACACGTCCCACTCAGATTCTCAACTACACGACTCGTCCTGAGACCTCAACTGAGTACATTGGTCCTGCTGCATCTCAGGAGTTCCAGGAGGCGTATGTGACAGGTTCGTATCGTACGCCTATGACCCAGCAGTATGGTGG
>JACCEB011335970.1_pt1 | contig 22964 bp, 22 predicted proteins | sample 7454761 | NCBI WGS metagenome assembly JACCEB01 (sample SAMN15323454, study PRJNA562643) | freshwater metagenome | isolation source: river surface water | place: USA:Blue River Watershed | collected 2017-08-18 | reverse complement strand
CTCTTGTTTTATCTGTCGAATCATTTTCATATATTATTACCATATATTCATTAAATTTATCTCCACATTTGTCTATATATGATATTATTTTTTCAATATAGTTTTCAACATTTTTACATGTCCCTCCAAATATAACATTATAATTCTTTAAATTAATATTTTTATTCATATTTTTATTCATATTTTTATTTATATTTTTTTGAAATGGTAAGATAATCTCTATATCATTCTTAAAAAAATCATCATTATATTCTATCATATCTTCATAAAAATCATCCTCTTGAAAAAAATTTTCAAAATCAAAATTAGGATTTAAATTAGCATCATCATTTATGAAAATATTTTTTTCAGGAAGATTATCATAATTATCAATTATATAATTTAATATCATCATACTTTTTGTAAAAAAATTCTGAACATATTTTTTTTTTAATATATTTATATTAGAATTATTATTATGATTTATTGCATAATCATATATTGTTGTTATTTTTTCAAAGGGTAATATCCAGGATATATTTTGATTATTTAGAAAAAGAACGATTCCAAATTTATCCATTTATTTGTAATTCGATAAAAATAAATATTTTTATACTAATTTTAGTATAATATATATATAGATGAAAGAGTATTTATTAGAGATTTCAGAATTAGAATCATTATATAAAGATATAAAAATAAATATAGATATGAATATAATTAATTATACTGAAAATGAGTTTGATAAAAATGAATTTAATAAATACGAAGAGGATATAACTAATAATAAATATAGACTTAAAGATTTATTTGATACATTTACTAAATTTGATGAAGCAGCTATATTAATACAAGTAAAAGATAATAAAATTAAATTTATTGAAAAGAGAGGATATGAGAGTCGAAATCAATCTGTTATTGATTTATTAATGAAAGCAATTAAACATAAATCTATAAATAATGTTATTTTTTTAATATTTACAAATGATTTTATAAAAGATAAAAATTTAGAATCGTGTCCATTTTTATTTAGTTTTTGTAAAAATCATAATTATAATTCTGTATATTATTTTCCTAATTTTAATTTTAATCATTGGAAAGAGGCGAACATAGATTACTATTATGCTATTTATTTTCGATTGAAGAATAAGAGTATAAATAAATATTGGGATGATAAAGATGATATTATATTTTGGAGTGGTGCAAATACAAATATTATACGTAAAAAAATATATGATGCAGTCAATAATCTTAAAACAAATAATAGTAGTTTTTTAATAAATTTATTGGAAAAGAACGACAATAGACCAAAAAAATATTATACTATTCTAGAACATACAAAATATAAATATTTATTAAATTTAAATGGATATTCGTATGGCGGTCGTCTTAATTATCTATTTATGACAGGTTCTTGTGTTATTATTTTGAAAAATAGGGATAAAAATAATATTTGGAATGAATTTTTCTATGAATATTTTATACCAGGTGTTGATTATATAGAGGTAGAATATAATGATAATGATAATGGGGATGATATTATTCAGAGTATAATTAATTCTATTAGTGCTCATGATTGTGAGGAGATTGCAAATAATTGTTTTGAAAAAGCGTGTTATATGTTTGATTTGAATAATATATATGATTATATATCAAACACATTAAATTCGTATTCAGAAAAAATTTCTTATGAAGATTTTTTAAAAAATAGTGTTTTTATGACACCTGCTATAGACATTTATTTTGAAGATAGACTTTATTCAGATGATGGTAAAAATATAGAATTCTCTTTTAAAGGGGAAGAGTTATTTTTAAAAATAAACGAAGATGATATAGAATTAATTATAAAAAATGATAATTTAACTTTTTTAGTAGGAAATGAAAAGATAGTTGAAAAATATACTCCAAAAATACTCAATGATACGAAATATCAAAAATACAAAATATCATTGGATTTTGAAAATAATATTTTTAAATTTAAGTTTATTGTAAATGATAAATTCACTTTATTCTCTTATGAATTGACCAACTTAATGGAAAAAATAAGGGACGATATAAAGGGCAATATAATGAACAATATAAAGGGCAATATAAGGAACAATATAAAGGACAATATAAAAAACAATATAAAAATAAAAAATATTTATATAAAAACGCCTAATCATATTGGATATTGGATTCAATAAGATATTCTTCTAAATTTTTTAAATAAAAATTTTTATAAATATTAGGCATCATATTTTCGTAAAAAGAATCTATCGTTCTTGCATCGTTTTTCCAATTAAATAAATTTATAAAATTATTTTTGGACATATATTCAATAAAAGATGGATTTAATGATTTAATTTTTATATTTCTTATATCTAAATCTTTAATAGAATCATTATTTAATTTTATTCCATATTTATTAATATTTATTAAAATTTTATTATTATATTTGAGTATTTCTACATTTAATAAAGAATTATTTATAAATTCATTTATTACAATATCATTACTAGATTTATTTAAAGTTATTATTTTTATCTGATTAATATGAATAATTAGTTCATAATAATTATCAATTATAATATGTACTTTATGAATTTTATTTATTGAATTAAATTTTATAATAACTTTATTATTAATAGATATTGGTGAAATATTGAAATAATTATTAGAATAATCTGTGTACAAGAGGGATAAATTATTTGATTCAATATTTGTTTTAAAACGTGTAAAAAAATGAATTTTTTCAATTGTATTATCTTTTTTTATATTTTTTATTTTATCAATAATTTTTGCAATAATATCGTAATCAATAAAAGAGTATAAAATAGTTTTTTTTATTTTATAATTAGGATGATTATAAATTATATTCCATGACCTTTCAAAATAATGCCCCTCTTCTGGATTCATATGTTTATCCACATATTTTATCAAGTTTTCATAAAATATTTTTGGTTTTTTTAAAATAACGGATTTCAAAACAGAAAAATTAGCCCCCCATACTAATTCAAAATCTTTTATGTCATAAATTCCACACTCTTCTAACCATTCAAGTGGAGTCATTTTTGATGCACGTAAATTTCCCGATTTTAAATCTTTTAAATATTTACCAAAATGTTTTATTCTTGTTTTTATAAAATCGACATTATGTTTTGTTTTTTTCCCAGTAAAATCATCATCGCTAAAATATTCATTTAATGGTAGAACATGATGGTCATCTATTTTTCCTTGGAAAAACATAGTTTTATCTGCCAAATTATCATAATTATTAATAATATGATATAAATATGTATGACTCTCTCTGCCAATATTAGGTAATTTTATAATATTAAAATCATGGTTCAAATCATCTTTCCCTTTGTTATAAATAATAGTAATATCTTTATAATTATTTAAAAATGATACATCTTCATTATAACGAGCAACAACGATTTGATACTTCATTATATTTTATATTTATTATATCTTTTATAAGAAAAAAAAAGTAAAATATTATCTTATTCTGTTATAAATGATTGTTAATATTTCATTTATGAATAATAATTTAAATTTATTTAAAGATAATGGATATCTTAATGAAAAACCATTTATAAATATATTTGGTAAAAGTATTTACTTATGGATATTAGATAATCTTCAAATATCATTTGAAAATATAGAATGTATTTATATTTTATATCCGAGTTCATTTCTAAATTATAATTTTGAAGAGAAGGTTATTCATTATTTTAATGAAAAAAATATTCAAAATATAAATAATATCCCACAAATTTTATTTTATAAAGTGAATAATAGAAATGATAAAAATAATTATATTAGAGAAAGTATAATTAATTTGGAAAAATATATTCATAATATTGATACTATTCCAATATTAAATATATCTGATAATTATTTTTTTGATAAAAATATATACAATTTTGATTTCAAGTCAAATAATCTTTTTTATATGAATAATGCAATATTTGAAGATATTTTTTATTTAAATTCGGTCAAACTATATAAAAATATAATTGATTATTTTAATGACTGGAATATAGAAATCACAATAAATAGCATTGAAAATTTTATAAAATATTATAAAATAGAATTTTGTAAAAATAATTTGGACAGTGAATTTATTCACAATATTAGTTCTCCATTTCATTTAAGAATATTTTGTAATAATTATCCTAGAATACACTCTTTAACAAGAGAGATTAAAATTGAAAGGAGAAAAATAGTTTTTGATTTTGAAGATACATTATTTACATCAGAATTAATTCCAAACCATAAAAATATAAATTTAATTAAATATTTAAAAAAACTGGGAAATATTATTGGAATATCGACTTTATTAGAAGATATACCCAAAAATATATCATATTTAAATTCAATATTAGAACCACACGGGATTAATTATGATTATATCTTATTTAAAAGGGATAAGTTTGATTATTACATTGGTAATAAAAATATAAATGATGTTTTTAATATAGATAAACAGTTAGGGTATTATAATACAAATATAGATCCTCGTGATTTTAATAATATATCTGATATAGATAATAATGTTATATTGAAAAAATCTGATGAAAATTTGTCATGTCAAATAGAATACTATTTAAATATTCCAAATGAATTAAAAGATATATTCCCAATTTTTATAGATTATGATAGAGATAATTATAAATGGTATAGAATGGAGAAGATATATGGAATTCCTGTTAGTAAATTATTTTTGGCAAAAGAATTAACTGTTGAGCAATTTATATCTATACTAGATACATTGAAAAGAATTCATAAAGTATCAAATGATACTTGTAAGAAAACAGAAAACTTTATGAATAACATGAAGAATATGTATAAAAATTATTCTCAAAAGATGATAAAAAGATATGCGGATTATGATTATTCTAAATTTAAAAATTCTGATAAAATATATAATTTTATTCTTCATTATTTGAAAGAGTATGAGAATAAAGATATGGGTACATATAGAATAATTCATGGAGACCCTGTATTTACAAATATTATTATTAATAGATATGGAAAGATTAAAATGATTGATATGAGAGGAAAGTTAGGTAATAATAATACTATTTATGGTGATATATTATATGATTGGGCAAAAATTTATCAATCATTACTTGGATATGATGAATTTTTAGAAGAAATATATTTACCATATGAATATAAAAATAAATTTATATGTGAATTTGAAAGAATATTTATTGAAAAATTTGGGGAAAAGAGCTTATTTTATATGAAGATTATAACGGCATCATTACTTTTTAGTTTAATACCATTGCATAATAATGAAAAATGTTTATCCTATTATAATTTAATTTTTGAAATAGATATAATAAAAAATGAAAATTTGGTAAAAAATGAAAATAAATAAATATTTATATATTAAATGAGTAATGGATTTATATTAAGTTATGATTATTATGAATCAGAATATTATAAAATATTAACTGTTCATCATGGATTTGATGATAAATTTATTTTAAATGAAGAGAATAATATTTTAACAATAAGTAGAATAGATAAAGATGATGGATGGGGACAAAATTTAAAAGTCAAACTTGTTGATAAAGAAACTTTAAAAGATGAAATAATTATTATTGGAAAGTCAGAAATAAATAATAAGAGTATTAAATTAAATAGAGAATATCCGAGCTCTAAAAATCATTATGAGAATGATGAATTCAAAATATTTGCATTATCTCCAACTTGTAATGATAATTTTAAAGTTGATTTTTTAGAAGATATTCAAATTTTAAAAATAAAGAGAATAGATAAAGATGATGGTTGGGGACAGGATTTAAATTTAAAATACATTGAAAAGAAAACCAATAAAATAAAAATAATAAATATTGGTAAATCAAATTTTAATAATATATCAATTGAAATAAATCTGAAAAAGATTCCATATATTAATACAAATGATAATTACTATGACGATGATAAATATACATTAAAGATAATTGAAAATAATTTTAATGATAAATTTAAAATATTATTCTATGAGGATAATTCAACGATATATATAAAAAGAATTGATACAAATACAGGTTGGGGACAGAAATTAAAGATAAAATTTATTGATAAATCGGGTGAAAATAAAACAATTTTTATTGGAAGCTCTTCTGAGAATGAAGTTTATCGCAAAATTGATTTAACAAATAGAAAAATATATGCATCTTTAACAACAATTCCGAGCAGAATTAAATTACCAGTATTTTTTGACCATATAAATAGTTTACTAGATGATCAAACATTTCCGGCTGAAAAATTATTCATAACTATTGCAAAAAAATATAGAAGGTTCGATGAGAAAATATCAGAATCAATAATCGAACGTTTGAGAAGTAATGACAGAATTATACTTATTATCTTAGAGGATGATTGGGGGCCAGCATCAAAATATTTGGCACCACTATTATATCATAAAGATATATTGGAGAATAATTTATTAGTTATTGTTGACGATGATCGTAAATATAATAAAAATTTATTTCGTAATTTTGCAATGGGTTATACATCAAATACAAATATTCGATTCTCTACTGGTAATTGGGTAGATTATTTTGAGAAAAATTATAAAAATATGACGGATGAACCGATAGACTATCTTATTAAGAGCGAAAAGAATAATTATAATTTTTATTTTGGGAATGGCCTTGGAGGTTTTTACGGTTTCTGTATAAAGGTGGAAAATATTGATAAATTTATAAGTTATAATTTTAAAATATTGGAAAAGATACCAAACTCTTTTTTTCATGATGAGGGGATTACATTGGGATTTTTGAAGGCGACTGAAGAGAATATACTCATTTTAAAACATCGTGGATGTAATTATATACAGAATGAGATGGTTGATGCTCTATGTTTTAGTGGATTATGCGATAGAGGAAAAATTGAGAAAGAGATATTATTATTAACAAATCAGGAACAATTATTAGCTGATGAAAAATAAAATTTAAAAGATAAAATGGAAATAAAATTCAAATATAAAATTCAAATATAAAATTCAAAAAATAAAATTTAAAGATAAAATTAAAATATGATATATATATATTATGCCATATTTTTATAATAATAATATAAATTTATTATTTATACATATACCAAAAACAGGTGGGAGTAATTTTGAAAATTATATGTCATATAAATATAATATTCCATTAAATGAAAAATCATTATCTACAAAAAGATTAAATAATATAAGTTATCAACATCTTCTTTACACTGATATTATTAAAAATAATAATATTCATCCAGATTTTAATATAAATTTTCATAATATAAATATAATAACATTTGTTAGAAATCCTTATTCTAAAATTATAAGTGAATTATTTTTTTTTAGATTAATTAATTCATCTTCCACACCAGAAGAGGTTTTTATAGCAATGAAAGATACTTTTTTGGTAAATGATAATACTTATGATAATCATAATTTACCACAATACATGTTTATAATTGATAAAAATAATAATGTAATTAATAATTTAAAAATAATAAAAACAGAAACATTAACAGATGAACTGAAAAATATCGGATTTAATGATTTTATTTTTTTTGTAAATCATAATAATATAAATAAAGATTATTCAAAATATTATAATAGCGATTCAATAAAATTAGTGAATGAATATTATGAAAAAGATTTTATCTATTTTGGATATGAAATGTATAAATTATAATGAAGCTTCTTCGGATATTCGAATTTCTAAATAATCACAAAATTTTTAATATAAAATATCACTTCACCATAATAATTATCAAAATTTAAGATAACATGCTGATTTTCTGGATTTACATCCAATGTTAATAAAACAGATGAATATTCATTTAATTTACATTCCCTTATCCAGTTATTATGAAATGAGAGTGGCTTATGTATTTTTATTCCATATTGATTATTTTTATCATCTCTTGAAATTGGCAGTTCATTGATGAATTTTATTTCAAAGAAAATTTTTATTGATTTACTACTATTTTCAATGAAGTAGCCGAGCCATTGCCATGATTCAGATTTCAATGTACTATATTTATGAAAATAGTATTCATTATCATCCTTCTCAATAAATCGCGAATAATTATTTTTATAAATAACATTTCTTATGTATGAATTACTCAATAAATATCCTTCATTGTTATTTATATTATTCATATTTTGAATCGTTTTAATATACGGTTTATCCATTTTAATATTGTAATTATTTCCATCAATAAAGTGGATATCATTTTTATCAGAAAGTTCATGATATAATAAACGAATATCACGAATATATTTAAGCGCACGCGATACAGAATTTAAATGTTTATTGTTTATAATTAATAAATCACCATCATTGCATATTTTATTATCAATATATGGTGTAGAATAACAGAGAAAATTAATCTTATTTGCATCAAAATTTAAATTATAAATCGATTTTTCAATGAATATATTTAATTTTAGAAAAATGGAGAATTCTATTTTAATATTATATAGTTTCTGGAAATCATATATTTTTGAAATATTTTCAGATATGGTTTCAACATAATTTTGTTTTCCATTGGATATAAAAATATTAAAAGGTTTAAAATGTTTTCTTAATTCATTTACATAAGTATTATCATCTGTCGTAATAAATAGAAGAACATTATATTTTTTTGATAAGGGATTAATGATATTATTATATAAATTATAGGAGTATAAATGATAATTATTATAATCTCGCTTTTCATCATTTAAAAAAATAATTACGGAATCCTGTTTTGGAAAATGGAAATTCTTTCCTAGTTTTACCCCCTTCATTTCAAACTCGATTGAGGATATATCATCAAAAATGAAAATTGCAAGCTGTTCCTCCTCTATATTAAAATTAATATATTTTTTAGACCAGTCATTGATAGTTAAGTTTTCAAAAAAATCATTGTAAATAATCTCATTCGGTTTATGAAGTTTGAAACCAATCTTTTCAGAATATGGTATATAATTATTTATTTTAATATCAAATAATATATGGTACTTTCCTTTTGATAAATTAAATCCAAACCAGTTATAATTTTTTAACCCATGCTTTTTAAAATATAAATGATTTGGTGAGAAAAATCTGATTTTTGATGAGTTTGAATAATAATTTATATCTTTAATAAATACATCATCATTTAATATGAACCCCTTTTTTGAAAGATAGTCGCGAATATTATTAAATGTTCTATTTACCCTTTTAATTGAGAATACAGAGGATGAATCTTTATTTATATGAGGTGATTCAAGTGTCGTTGGAATATGTTTATTTGGTATTATCATACTATTATTGCGTAATTTATCAATAAATTTTTCGTCGAATTGAATATCATTAGAATAATTCTGAAGAGTATAAGGGAGTGATGTTTGTCTAACTAGCTTTGAATTTACAAAAGACATAAAGATGGTTTGGCAAATAATCTCTTCCGTTTCAAAATCGAATAGTTCTTTATATCCGAAAATATCTAAATATATATCGGAAATTTTTTGGAAAATATCTTTTGTGTAAAATTGGCCTTCAGATTGTCCGCCATAAAAAATTTGCAAATTTAATTTTTCTAATAATTTCTTTATATAAACGTTTTCAATTAAATTTTTACTTTTACTTTTATTTACATTATGAAAATTATGCCAAGTATGATTTTCATCATAAGGAACAGTTTGTGTTCCATTTTCATGGGTTTCAATATAATCTATTAATCCCTCTTTTATAAACATCTCATTTGAAGATAAAAAGGAGAAGAAATCAAAATCTATTTTTAATTCAATCGCTTCTAAGAAATTATTGATATGTATCCATAATAGACCTTGGCCATGAATGTATTTAAATGAACGTTTATTTACATAAACATTATCATAAAATTTTATTTTTTCATGGGAAAAATCTGTGAAACTTTTGTTAATATGAAGAATTATTTTTGCATTCGGATTTAAATTCATAATATTCTCAATATGATTATGTATAACATCTTGATTCTCGTGTACTGGAATTGAAAATAATATATTTTTGGAACTTTTTTTTTCAATGAAATTTGGCTTAATAAGGTCCATCTAACTATAATTAGATAATATCTAATTGTAATTGTACTAATGATTTATTTATTTTTATTTATTTTTATTTGTTTCTATTTATTTTTATTTGTTTCTATTTTTAATCTTATCCTTAATTTTTCTATAAAATTTTATAATTAAAAAATATTTTGGAATAATATTTGATACAAATCCAACTAAATTATATGTAAATAAGTTATATAAAATTACGATAAAATCTTTAGCATGAGTAAATTTTTCAATTAATTTCTTATTTGATATACTCGATTCATTATATATTTTACGTAATTCTAAAATATGTATAATTATCTTGATAATTATAATTAAAGAAGATAAATGTTTAATATCAGAAAACGATATTTTATCCATATATATTTTATAGATAAAAATATTTTATGAATTTATAAATTTATAAATTTATGATATTATTTATTTACGATTTTATTCTGAGAATGAATTAAATCAGCCCTTGTATCTATATCACAATCTTCATCTTTATTCATTATATAAGGGTATATATTTTTGCCTGATAAAAGATTATCATTTATGATTGTACTTGTTTTAATAATATCAATGCAACCATTATGAAGATATGATTGTGCGAAAAGTTGTCGCGCCTGATTATACGGTTCAACAATTGCATTGAAATTAGGAAAATAGGGTATTAATTTTTTATCCTCTATAAAATACATCTTTACAGGTGTTTTATCAATTGGTATAACTGTTCTTAAAGAATCATACTCATTATAATTATCTATGAAAGTTGAGATACAATCATTTAATAATTCATTTGTTCTATTTGGATAAGTGGGTCTTAAGTGAATTAATATATCTGGATAGACGCGATGTTCCTTAAAATACCATTCTAAAAAATGTTTAAAACAATCAATATCTGGACTTAAATCGTCCGAAATTTCCTTGGGTCTTAAAAAAGGAACATTTGCCCCATATTTTATTGCAACCTCTTTATAAATTTTGCTATCGGTTGATACATAGACTTCATTAATGAATTCATTATTTTTTGCTAGTTTAATACTATGTGCAATTAATGGTTCTCCATTGTATAATTGAATATTTTTATGAGGAATTCCTTTTGAACCAGAACGAGCCGGAATAAATGCAACTATTTTTTTTATACTATTCATTAGTATATATCTTAAAAATCATTTTATATTGGTAAGTTATAATGAAATTCATTATTTATGACCCTCGAACTTTATTACACAATTTTTTTATAAATTGTTTAAAAATAGAATTATATAAGACACTATCTATTGAAGAGGTTATCATTATAAATAGCACTTCTATAGATTATGATAGGTATGATTTAAAAAAAGATATTATACTCATATTTTTAAATCCTCAATTTTTAAAGACAGATAAAGATATTTTAAATGAATTTCATAAAATTTCTAAATTATTTATTTTAAAAATTCAATATATAACAGAGCCACTCGATTATTTAATTGATAAAAAAGTTTGGGAAAATACTATAAAAATATTAAACCCTATCTTTTTGTGGACTTATAGCCGTGGAAATATTGGAAAGTTAGCAACTGCTAAAAGAATAATTAAAATATCTCCTAAATTTAACGAGTTTTATAACATGTCTTCTGATAATTCTGTGAATTATATAAAAAAAAAGAGAACTGATAAAATTATTTTTATTGGAAATCCAGATACTGAATTCAGGAAGAATATTATAAAAGAATTTGGCGATTTATTAATAATTTATGATACTGTATGGGATATTGAATCATGGAAGAATATCATTGGTGAGAATTTATTTTTTTTAAATATTCATCGTCGTGGTAATTCGGAATGTTTAGAAACCTTTCGAATTATACCTTTATTATCAAATGGTAGTGTTGTTTTAAGCGATATTGTGTGTGATGATGATATGGAAGAGTATCGTAATTATAATATATTCTTTGAAAAAAAAGAGAAATTACTATCATTATTTTTAGATATTCAAAAGAATATAAATTATGAAGATATATATGAAAGAATGATTACTTTTAGAAATATGGAAACTATGCAGAAAGAATTATTTGAGAAAAATGATTTTTCCAAAATGATTTTTCCAAATAAATTTTTCAAAATGAATTCGATATAAAATATACATGATATATAGATATATAAACATAATTTTAAAAATGTTCTGTTATTTTCCTTGTTGGTTTAAAAAAAGAAATGAAAGAAATGAGCTTTATAAAATACAAACCCAATTATATAAAATAAAAGATGAGAAGGATATAAACTATTTTTCTTTTCAAGGGAAAGAATTTATTGCAAGACCGTGCAGCATATATGATGGAGATACATTTTCAGCAATTTTTCAATATAATAATGAGATTATTAAATATAAATGTCGTTGTATGGGATATGACAGTCCCGAAATGAAACCTCTATTGAATGATCCTAATCGTGATAAAGAGAAGGAATTGGCAGTAATTGCAAAAAATCGTTTTACTGAATTAGTATTTAAACATGAGACAAAATTAGTAAAGATTAAATGTTATGAATTTGATAAATATGGACGTTTATTAGTAGATGTATGGAATATGGTTGATAATAAAAAAATAAATGATATGATGATTGAAGAGGGGAATGGAAAACCGTATTTTGGAGGTAAGAAGGACAAAGAATGGACTTAAAAAAATAAATATATAATATTATTATATTGACGATAGATGAGATTTTTTTTATTATTTTTCATTTTTTCAAATTATTTTTTAAATACAAGTAATTCATTTTTATTGAAAAATAGTATGATGATGATTTCTGATAATAATTATTTTGATATAAAATTATTTACAAGAACATTAACAGATAAAAAAAGTTTTGTTATTTTATCAAATAAAAATAATGATATTTTAGAAGAGAGTACTTTTATAAAAATGAATTGTTGTTTTATTCGTATTAATAATTTTATAGAAAAAAAGTTATTGATTAATTATCTAAGACACGAATATAATAATCAAACGGATTCATGGGTATTTAAAGATGGTGAATATTATGGAACAAAAACTGATTTATATAACTTTTTGAAAAATAACTATTTACTCTAAAATAATTGATAATAAAAAGATAATGAGATATAAATCATAATGACATTAATAATCACATTTTTAAAACGCTGGAACAGTGAATTTATAAATTTTTATAAAAATGGTATTCACAATATTCAGGTAAATTTGGAAAGTAATGAATTACATGTAATGATACTAAATGAAAATAAGAGGAATTATAAATTTATCTTATCAAATAAATATCCTTTTTATCAACCAAAAATATTTATTGGAGACGAACCTTATCTAAATATTTTAAAATATAAAAAAGTTCCACGAGTAAACAGTATATTACATAAATATAATATAAATTGTATGTGTTGCAAAACAATTATAAATGAAAGAAATTGGACACCGGCTTATCAAATAAAAAATATTCTTGCTGAAATTGACGATATAAATAATATAAAAAAATATGTGAAATATTATTTAATTATTGATGATATTTGTCGTAAAAAAAATATAGATACAGATACAATTGGAGTAAATATTTTGGATTATATTATAGTCAATAATTTATGTAAAAGTCGATTTTATCTCTAAAAAGCATTTGGAAAATTATAATAATTGGGTTTTCCAGAAAATATATATGAAAACATTTTTTCACTAAATGATAAATTATTAGTATTTTTATTTTTATTCGAGTTTTGTAAATTATTTTGAGTAAGATTTGAAACAAATGGAAAGGTACATGAAATATTTTGTGATATTTTTTTTAAAGAATCGGGTATATTATTTTCCTCTTTTAATATTTTATTGTAATTTGTATAATATGTCAACTTAGACATATCATCTTTATGCGACACTTTCATTTGAATACGTAAATTATCTGGAATATTATTTATGGTTCCAACATGTATTGTATTTGAATTAAATAATATAATATCCCCTTTTTTACAGATAACATTAACAACTTCATTTTTTGTATTTACGCTAAATGATGTTGGATGAATATGACTTTTTGGTATAACTCCTAAACATTTTTCCATATCATCTAAATATATAATCATTGTATAAGATGGATTTTTAATATTATTAAAGAAATCACCATTTATATCACGATGACATGTATGTATTGCAGATTTTTTTATAATAAAAATATAATCATGAAATTGATAGCCATCCCCTAATTTATCATAAATAATTTTTTGAATATTTTTATTATTTATAATATTACTCTTTACTTTTTTATAATTATTATTATCTGAAAGATTTTTCAAATAATTTATTTCATCTTCTGATAAAACATTTTTAATAATAATTACACCATCATTTTTTAATGTATAATTATTTAATGATGAATATCTATCTTTTAATAATATTAAATTTAAAAAAAAGAGAATAATAATTATTATTAATAAAATAATTATCAAATTCATATATAAAATTATACAATATAAAAATATTATTTAATAATATTATATAATAGTAATGATTTATAATAAAAAAATTTCAATTTATGAAATGTTTATGAGAGACGGATTACAGAGTTTACCTAAAATATACTCATTAGATGATAAAATAAAATTTATAGAGATTATAAAGAGCCTGAATATTAAAAATATTGAAATAGGTTCAATTGTATCCAATAAATTATTACCACAAATGAATGAAACAATTGAATTATGGAATGTAATAAAAGAAAAATATGATAATGAAGAATATTTTTCAGAAGAAAAATATAATAACGAAGAATATTTTTCAGAAGAAAAATATACAGTTTTATTAATTGATTCTAAAAAGATAGATAATGCTATTCAGAGCGGTATAACTTCATACAGCTTTGTATTCTCTTTATGTGATACTTTTGGAATGAAGAATTTACGAAATAATTATGAAAATTCATTTGAACTAGCTATGGATAATATGAAATATATATATAATAATTTAAAAAATAGATTCCTTCATTTTCGTATATATATCTCCTGTTTTTGTGGCTCAACATTTACTATGTGTAATGATAATCTAATAATAGATAGAATAAGGATGTCTATATATCAATTATTATTCTTCTCTAAAAAATATAATATAGATTATAGTAATTTTGACATCGTTTTATGTGATACATTTGGTATTTTAAATGAGAAGAATTTTATTAAAATATTAGATACTATCAATGACCTGTCTCCTGATATTTTTAAATATGTTAGTCTCCATCTGCATTCAAATGAAGATTTTTATAAAAATATTGATATTGCATTGAATTATAATATTTCTAAATTTGATTCGGCATTGCTTAAAATAGGTGGATGTCCATTTGCCAAAGATAATGATGATAACAAACAACTTAAAACTAATATTTCAACAAAAAAATTGGTGGAGTATTTAGATAATAAAGGTTATGATACTGGTATAGATATGAATTCTATTATAAAGGCAGAAAGTCAGTTAGAAAAAATATTATACGAAACATAATTTACAACAATACTTATTTTTTGATATAATATACGATTCATCATGGTCAATAAATTGTCTTTTTTTATTTGTATATTTATTTGTATCTTTATTCTCATATAAATATTGTAGAACAGGATATTTATATTTACAATTTTTTTTTATAATAATAATCTTTTCAATTAATTCGGAGTCTAAAATTTTAGTAAAAAAATTGGTTAATATCTTTTCATCATTATTATTAATTTCAATATCATTTATAACAATTGTATTATCATACATTGATGGATAGAATTCAATCATCATAAAATTATCTGAAACGTACTTTTGTATAGAAAAAGTATTCTTTTTTTTATAATCAGAAAAAGAATTATATAAAAAGTTCATTCAATGTCTACTATATAAAGATTTATTTTATAATATTTTTTATGGAATTATTAGAGAATTTTAGACATCTTACAACAATATCTGTTATATGTTATACAGCATATTCGTTATATAATTTTTATATGTATAATAATTATGAAGTAATACATCAAAATGTTGATATTATAAATTATTACTTATATTATGATTTATTTGTTTGTAAAAAAGATATGTATTTACATCATTTAATAGTGATAAAAATAATTGATTTTTATCAAAAGAGTATACGTCATGTTCCAGGAACAGAAGAGTATATTCCTTATATTTTATTAGCTGAATTGAGTAGTTTTTGGCTTATACTAAATATTTATATTGAATATTATAAAGAAAAATATAAAAATATAAAATTTTTAAATATAATATATGCAATAAATTCCGTACTTTTTATTTTAACATTTACATATACAAGAATATATATTTTTGGGAAAAAAATTATTTATAATAATTTACTTCATGATAATTTATATGAAAATTTGGAGAAGGGTGATTATTATACTTTTATAATATTATTATATAGCTTCTATTTTTTGAATATATATTGGTATATGATTATTATAAAGAAGATTGTAAAATTATTGAATAAGAGTGGATTTATTTTATCTCTTATTACATGTGAAAAAATATTACAATATACTTATTTATCATCATTTATTTATTCAATTTATAGATATGGATACAGTGAAATAAAATATTATTTTGATATTTTTGGAATATTTTTATTGACAATGACCAGTTATTTATTTCATAATAAAATTTATAATCAGATAATTTTACTATATCCTAGTGAAAATTATAGTATCTATGATAATAGATTATATGATAATAGAATTGTAATGTATTATATTTATGATGGATTAATTATAAGACTGCGTTCATTTTTACGTTTATTATCAGGTAATATTTCGTTTGTTTTGATACTTTTATCAGGATTTATAAATTTTATAAGCGGTTATTTATTTTATAATAATCGCAAATATATTAATAAAGATACATATTTAATTGGGACAACTATATTAACTGATATGATTATTATAATAATGAATACATCTGATTTTTATACGAGAACAAATTTAATAATTTGTTTATATATAATTTTTATAATAAAAATTGTATGTCCGTTTTATCAAATGAATCATTTAGTATTTCACATTTTATTATTTATACAAACTATTTTATTATGTGAATCGAATGTTGTAAAAAATAATCTAAATATTAAGTAATGTTTGGTATAGTGAAGTATAAAAATTCAAACTATAAAATTTTTATATCAGCCGTTGTTGTTTTTATAATTCTTAATATTATTGAGAATTATATACATTATAATATTGGTCGTCATCATGACTCACAATTGGAATTCAAGAATCCATCCTTTTCAGATTGGATGAAAATTATTATAACAATGATTATTTTTGCCATTATGCAAGGATTTTTTACATTAATATTGGATAAATATTTGGAAAAATAATAATATTTTGTCGTCTAACCTTGATAATTACCATTTACCCATTGAATTGCACCGGCAATATAAGGGAGCCCGAAGAGAAGTGTAAAGAAGGCATTTGCACCAGTGTCTTCTGTGAATTCAGGTGGATAAATATCCTGTTTTGAATCACAATTACAAGATGTTCCACTTGAATTATATCCAAAATTTGGTGGATTACCCGTATTTGTACCTCCGCTGTAGAAGAGACCCCCGCATTTACTATATACCATCTCATTATACAAGAAGATACTTGGTAAAATTAAGTTTCCTTGTCTGCTTCCATAATTAGGATTTAATTTAAGCGCAGTTGCAAAATCGGCCCAACTTAATGGTCCAGAAATATATTCATTCATTGTACCGATATCTTGTGTATATAATTGAGGAGAAAAATAATCCACATTTGGGCATTGTAGAATTGATTTCATTAAATCAGCAGAGTCTGCAAAACCGTATGGGGAGGAGTGAGAGACAGTTACTATTACTGATAATCCTTTACTCTTAGTTGTTTCAAATAGTGTATTAAATAATGTCGCCAATCCAGCATCACCTGTTTCAATATCAAAAACAATGATACTATATTTAGAAAAATCTCCATTATTTATCGATTCTATAATTTTATTAATTGCATCTGCACTCCAATGACCATTATTATTTCCACCACCTAGACAAATACCCACTTTTGGAAAAAGTGTCGTTTTACTATAATATGGTTCGGCACAATTAATTGCTGCTTGTGGGTCTACATATCCGGTAAAAAGATAAACTTGATTTGTACCACTTGGAATAGTATTTGTCAGAGGGTCCGATGTCCAGCTAATAGTTGATGTTGGTGTGCAGTATGAGTTTATACACCAAATACTTAAAGCCTCTTTGCCATAACACCATAGATAATAACCTTGAATTGCGTCTGTTGATTTCTCAACGACATTGTTATTTGATAAACAGGAGAATTTTCTTAAATAATTTAGGAAAAGCGACATTTTTATATTTATTATATAAAAATATTTTATATTCAAAATAAAATTTAGATAAATAAAACTATATTTTATTTTCTAAAAACCATTGAACAGTCTGATTTATGCCACTTTCAATATCAATAAATGTATAGTTTTCTGCATAATGGCTAATAACTGTTTTTTTATATTGACCATCGCTGAAATTTTCATCAAATTTTATTCTATTTCCATATTCAAATGCATTTGCTATTAATTTACCAACATCTCCGATACTTATTTCACCTTTTTCTGGCACAGATAATATAACATTATTATAAGTAATATTATCTTCCATAACATTCATTATCAATCTTGCCAAATCTTCTGAATAAATAAATTGACGAAGAGGTTTCCCCGTACCTTTTATAACAAAATCTATATTATTCTTTTTTGCGAGATAACATTTATGAATAAGTGAAGGTATTACATGACCATTTTCTAAATCAAAATTATCATGGGGTCCATAAATATTTGTTGGTGTAATACAAGTGAAATTTACACCATAATTTTCTCTATATGCACGACAATGAATTTCTAACATACGTTTTGCATACGCATATGTATAATTTGAATCGTGAGGAGGGCCATTATGTAAATCCTCCTCTATGATTGGATATGAGACTTTATCTGGAAAAATACATGTTGATAAACAGGCAATTAATTTCTCAACTTTATATTCATATGCACATTTTATAACGTTATAATTTATCATTAAATTTTTTTCTAACATATCGACTTTGTAATTCATATTTTTAAAAAGACCACCAACACAAGCTGCTAAATGAATAACATAATTTGGTCTATATAATTCAAACATTTTTTGCGTGTCATCAAATTTACTTAAATCGTACATACTTGATGATATATAAATGAATTCATATTCATATTCAGATGATATTTTACGAATTGCATTTCCAACTAGACCTGTTCCACCGGTTATTAAAATTTTTTTTGATTTCATGATTTATTTATAATATATATAAAAAGTTTTTATATATTATTCATATATGATTTTTATCAATTCTTTGCTCTCTAAACTAAATATAAAGATTCCAGATTTTAATGTACTTCAGGAATCTGAGACAAAACATGGTCGTGTAGCAATGTTATCGGCATTTGGATTTGGTATTCAAGAGATATATCATCCTTTTTTTCCAAATATATATGGACCATCTATAACACATTTGGTTCAAGTTTTTTACAGTATTTTACCAGAAGACTTTTATTGGATAGCATTTACATTCATGGTTATATATTATATTGAGATGAATAGTTTTTATAAAGTGGATGATGTAAGTGCAAACACGAATAGTAAAATGAAAATGATAGAATTAAATCATGGGCGTTTGGCAATGTTTGCTATTATAGGTATGATTATACAAGAGTTGAAAACGGGGAGAACACTTGCCGGATTTTAGCCGATAAAACAAAAACAAAAAATAAAAATTGATTTATAATAAGTTTAAAAAAATGAGTAATTTTTAAAGTAAAAGTATAAAAATGAGGCGTGTTCCATCATATATTTTATTCAAAATATTTGATTATTTAGAAGAATTAAATATTCAATGTCCCTTTACCCCATTTTATGATTCGAGAAAAAGAAAAATTGTGAATCATATAAATAAAAATTGGGAAGGAAAAGAGAAATTAAATAGATTATTAGAATGGAAACAGAATAATTATCCAGAAGAGTCTAGGATACGCGTTGGTGCAGAGCCAGGTAAGATAGTTAATTGTGTAAAAATAGTACTAGAAGAACCAGAAGATAATTCATTTTCAATACAATATATAATATATAATGATTCTAACATAGATAATTATATATTTATTAGAGAAGAGGACCAAACACGATATTATTATGGTGCAAATCGAGAGATAGACTATTATACCTATAGAGAAATATATGGTTGTAGGATAACATACGATAAATATGATAAAAATCATAAAAAATATAATATTTGGTATAAATTTTATGACCATGTATATGACGTGTATACATATGATTTTGAAGAGAATCCCGATAAGTCTTATTCTATATAAAATATTTTTGATTATAATTTTATGAGTTTGATTACTCATCAAGGGCCCAGTGAATTTTTCTACCTAACCAACTTTCCAAATCTCTGAAAATAGTCGAATTTAAAAATCCGCGATTAGCACTCAATGGTGATGGATGAACTCCACAGATACATCGATTGTCATCGTTAATAATTTTCATCTTCTCTTTGGCGAAATTTCCGAGTAGTAAAAATACACATCTATCATTATGTTTGCAAATATATTGAATAACATCATTTGTAAATTCTTCCCATAATTTCATAAAAATAGATGGTTTCCCCTTGAGTACTGTCAAGGATGCATTCAGAAGAAAGATTCCCTCCTCTTCATGCCATCTTGTCAAATCTCCGTGCGGAAAATCATATGTTCGATGTAGAGAAAATTCATTGTTAATCTCTTTGAAAATATTATTCAGAGATGGTGGTATTTTTACACCTTTATTCACTGAGAAAGCTAGACCATTCGCCTGTCCTTCTCCATGATATGGGTCTTGACCAATAAGTACAACTTTTATGTAATGTACATTTAGTTTGAAAACCCGAAAGATGAACTCTTTCGGAGGATAAATTGGTAGCTCCAACTCTTCCGATTTTTTATTACATTCCTCCATAATTTTTATGATTTGACGTCTTCTTTTGGAATCAAAAAACCAATTCCAAGAGTCATCATGGTTATATTTTATCTCTTCAACATCTTCTAATGGAATACTGACTGCCTCTGCGTCATCAATATTCATTATTTCCCAATAATCTCTTTTAGAACGAGGAATATAACAGATACGAAGAAAACCTGAACCATGTGAAGTTGACATAATTGGCCCAAGTTTTTGAACAACATGGACTAAATATCTGTCATCACGTGGAATATCATCTGTTTTTATCATATCTTTATTTACACAATGTAAGTTTACGTAAAGCTCTTTGGCCTCTTCTGATAATTCGAGATTTGTATATTTCGAATTATATACGATTCCAATCTCTTTGCGATAATTTACATTAATAATACGCAAATCTGAGCCATTCCCACTTGATGCTTTTTCACCAATATGTTTAATAACACGAATAAGTGTTTTGTCATCATATAAAACATGACCTTCAATGCATTCAAACTTCGTTCCACGAATATCATTATATATATTCATAGCACGTTGTGATAGAATAAAATATGGAGTGTCCGCATTATCGACAATATATTCTTCTAATTCATCATCTGCTTCGGGAACATCAAAATCGCCCGGTTCATTTGTTATTATATTTGTTATTCCGTCATGAGTTTTCGGGATATAATCGACATATTTTTTAAATAAACTGGCTGCGTTTGTTGCGCCCAAATTTTCAACAGCGCGAACTAAATGAATATCATATCTGGAAACATATTTTGAATATTTTTTTCCACTATATTTTTCATATAATTCTTGTACCATCGAATTTACACCCATCATATTTGATGATGGAAATTCATAAATAACACTAACTGTCTCTGTTTCATTAACTGTTTTTATACAGAGTTCCGAATCATTACCATTCGCTTCTGCACCCATCTCTTCAATAACTTGAATTAAATAGATATCATCGAGCAATGTTTCTCCAGCAATGTAGTCATAACCGGCTAATTCTTTAAAACGTAAAAGACCTTTTTCAGATAATTCACATGAATCATCTGCACTTCTGTCATACACAAAACGACGAATAGAAGACATTTTTGATATTAATATTTATTTTATGAATAGATATTAATATATTATTTTTATCTATCAATTTTAATTATAACTTATTATTTATTTTACCGGTATATGCAAAATCTTTTATTTTTAGCCGCAATTTATTCATTATACTCATATTATTATCCGTTACATACTGACAAGATAATATAATTCTTTTTTCATTTTTACATAATTTAGATGCTCTATGATACAAATAATTACCTTCAAAACAGATTGAGTTATTATTAGTTAAATTTATACTTTTTATTTCATTATTATTATTTTTAAATTGAAATTCAGTGCAAGTTAAATTATTTGTTATTGGTATTAACAATGTAAAAAATCGACCATCATAATAATTATAATCATAATGCCAATTAATCCAATCTCCTTCATTATCATAAATTAATATTGCGCAACTTGTGGGAAGATTTAAATCTGTCGGAAATAAATTTAATTTTAGCTCTTTTGATACTAATTTACATAATTCATTTTCATAAAAATTAATTAAATTTGGTGCATATTTAACTAAATTATTAGTAGATATAGTTATACCTTTTTTATTTGGTAAAGCACAATTAAAAATTGTTTCTGGAAATGTTTCTATATTTACTCTTTTTTGTATTTCTTTATTTATCAATAAAGTATTTATTTCATTTTTTAATATATTTTGTAAATATACCTTAAATATTTTATACAAACAAAAATCGTCTGTACATATATATTTTTTATTTATTTTACATGAACCAGAATTATATCCATAAAACCCAATACAAATAATAAAAACTAATATGAATAATAAAAATAT
>JACCEB010890052.1_pt1 | contig 23025 bp, 31 predicted proteins | sample 7454761 | NCBI WGS metagenome assembly JACCEB01 (sample SAMN15323454, study PRJNA562643) | freshwater metagenome | isolation source: river surface water | place: USA:Blue River Watershed | collected 2017-08-18 | reverse complement strand
TTGGTATTTACCAGTATTTGCGAACCTGGAATGAATATCGACTTTGCGATATAATATGCGTTAAGATAGATGTTCGCATTTTCAATTTCCGTAAGATTGGTATCATACATATTTAAATGTAAATGTACCTTTGTATTTTTAAAGTTATCATTCGCTCTTAGATAACTTACAAGGTTATATATGAACATAATAGGTGTTTCTTTTATTACCTGTGTTCTTACACCCACCTTATTTATAAATGTATTTACAATCTCCTCATTATTATCACTTGTAATAAAATTTCCATTATACTTATTCGCTATTGCGTTGAATATCAATGTACTTTTATTTTCCTCTTTAATACCTATTTCAATTATTATAGATGATAATGGTGTTATTTCTTCCACAAATTTATGAAAATATGGGTATGAATAATGATTACTTCTCTCTTCAAGCTTATCAAAATGAAATTTGAATAGTTCCATTATATATAACTTCCTTGAAATTTTTATATAAATAAATTTGTATTAAAAAATAACCAATAAAGAAAAAAATGATGATTATCTATATAAATAACTATCACCCAATATGAGTCAATACAACCTATTCGGTCACTACTTTCGTCTGAATGACGAGATTCTGGAATGCATCGCCGACGCCACTGAACAACGATTCGCTACCTTCAGAAACATCTACACCTTCGAAATTACCACTATCCGAAAAGAATTCGTCATCGAAGATTACGAGTTCTTGGACAGAAGTGCGCATAATATGATGCGTGGTTAGGGTGAGGAGGTGGGAACAAAGACTGGCTTAAACTCCGGTTTTTGTTCCTTAAATCAATTTAAGGAGTTTCTATAATAAACTTAATAATATGGAAGAAAAGGCACCGGAAAATCCGGATTGGTGGTTTCCAAGTCCTAATGGAAAGAAAAGGATTTTATGGTGTGGAACTCATCCAATTCAATCGAATGGATATAGTCGTGTGATGTATTATATCGCTAAATATCTTGGTACTTATAAAGATATTGAATTGACTGTTTACGGTTTTCAAAATTTTAATAATTTAGTGGGTCAAGACATTATTCGTGGCGACATCCCCAAGAATGTTATCATTCACGACGCATACGCAAATGAAGAACCTAAGAGGTCTGGATTTGGTGAAAAAGAAATTGGCAATTTTATCAAAAAACATCCTCAAGATATCATCATTATCTTCAATGATGCCATTATTACTACAAGTCTTACAGCAACCATTATCAATGAATGTGGAAGTCACAGACATCGGTTTAAATTAGTTTCATATATGGATCAGGTATATCGATATCAAAAGAATGAATATATTCAGCTATTAAACACATTTTATGATGCCATTATTGCCTTTACCCCTTATTGGCGAGATATTGCTTATAAATTAGGCATCAAAAAAACAATGCCTATTTATGTCCTACCTCACGGTTTTGACCATAAGCTCTATTATCCCATTGACCAGCGAATAGCACGTATCTATTTTAACTATAATCAAGAGGATTTTATGGTTTTAAATTTAAATAGAAATCAACCCAGAAAAAGATGGGATTCTACAATCATCACGTGGGTTGAATTCGTTGAACGTCATTATCACGTAAATGTTACTAAGAAATTAACAAAAAACGATTGTAAAATAAATAAATATACATCAAGACCTGTGAAATTAGTTATTGGAACTATGGTGGACGGTTATTGGAATTTATCCGAACTCATTGAAAATGAAGTTCGATTTCGTGATGTTCCTCTTGATTACGTTAAAAATACAATTATTTCTGTTGCCACGCCTCAAGGAATGACAGACAGAGATATCAATATTTTAAATAATGCTTGCGACCTTGGTGTGACAGGCAGTGACGGGGAAGGTTGGGGGCTTTGTAGTTTCGAGGGTTTTGGCTTAGGAAAACCGCACCTTTCTGCTCAGGTGGGTGGAATTCGCGAATTTACAAATGAAAATATAACTCAAATAATAAAACCTAAAATAAATATTTATTTAGATTGCAAACAGGGGATAGGAGGAATAGCTGAACTATGCGACCCTCACGATTTTACAGAAGCATTATGGAAATATTTCAGTACACCAGAATTAATGGAAAAACACGGATACAGAGCAAGACAACATATATTAACAAACTATAAATGGGAAAATGTAATTGACTATTTACATAAAAGAATACTTGGTAATCTTTAAAAAAATGAATAATTTATTTTTATCAGCTATGAAATATTTGTGTTTATTTGATAGTTGTGGTAAATATGCTTCCTTTAATTATAAGAATGAAAAGAAAAAGTTATATTGTACATCTCATAAATTAGATGGTATGGTTGATGTAGCACATAAAAAATGTGCATTTGATGATTGTGAAAAAATACCAGCATTTAATTATAAAGGTCAAAAAAAGCTATATTCCGGTGATCATAAAAAAGAGGATTATGGAATTATCACAAGATGTCGGACATCGACCCATCATTTTCATAAGATTCAATCCTGATAGCTATTATAACGGCACTGATAAGATTGAATCCTGTTGGAGATTAGATACTGGTGGTTTGTGTACGATTAGAAATGAAAGGGTTTGGAATGAACGTTTAAATGTCTTGGCAAATCAAATTAAATATTGGACAGATATAAATAATTCAACACATAAAACAGTTGAGGTTATTGAACTGTTTTATGATATATAAAAAATAATTGAAAAGAAATAACTATGTCTTTAACAGTTGCGTATAAATTTAGTCCGTTATTTACAATTTTAAGTATTTATGCAAAGATGACACAAAGCAGTTTTTTATTTATGGCTTTTTTAGATTTTAATTATTATATCTTCAAATTATATCTTTATTATACGACATTAATAGCCACTTATAATAAAGATATTTATAAAGATTTTATAAATAACTCAAAACAAAATCATAAGATTCAGCAACTATTGACTTATAATATGTATGATTATTTAACAACAACTATGATATCTATATATGATAATGATTATCCAATGATTACACATCATATTATAACCTCATTATTTTTATATTTAGTAAAACAAACGGATTATCATCACATTACTCTATTAACCCTATTCTTATTTAACATAACATCTCCGTTTCTTTTATTTGCGAGGGTATTTAATGCGTATGATTATAAATATTTAAGTATCATTAGTTATTTTCTATTTACAAATATCTTTTTCTTATGTAGAATTTTATATACCACTTTCATTTTATATAAAACCATCTTTACAATGAAGGATAAAAAATATTATTATAGAGGACATTTCATTGTTTTATACATCTATTTCTTACAATTCTACTGGATGCATCTTATTATCAGCTTTTATCTAAAAATGATATAAAGAAATTCGATGAATATAGATATAAGTTTAGATGAATAACTGTTGAAAATTAGAGAAAATTCATTTTTAAACTTCAACTAAATAACAAAAATTAATTATATTTAAAATAATGATATATATGTGAGTTGAAAATGGGTGGTAAAGTCACAGGATACATAATATCCATAGAAGGATTTTTGACCATTTAATTTCATCTACATATATTATTTATTTTTGCGCTAATTCTACGGATATTAATCATTGGTAGAATTGGACTACATTCGTGTAATTGGGTTTTAAGGAAGGTTTGAATTTTAAATTCTTTAGGATAAAGATATGTCAATCCTTCTTTATCTTCCACTGTTAAATCTTTAAGTTTCTTGTTAAACTCTAATAGATGGTTGCTTTGGATAGGTAGGATAAGTAGTAATTGCATATAGGGATGTAAATAATTTCCATTTTTGGTTATTGGAACAATTTCATTTACCTTCAAATAATTACTTACGTCACGTGCGGTAGGTGGATAATTATAGGGATAGAACCATTCATAATCCAAATCAAATTTTTTATAATAATTATAAGTCCAATAGATTCCTTTAATATAATTAGAGACTAATACAGAAACTAAAGAACTGTCAAAATTAATATTGATGTCAAATAAGGATTTATAATAATTATAACGCCATTTTTTGTTATTCGAATAAATCTCTTGAAGCAATCCATCCTTATTTTTAAGTCCAAATTCCCCTGATTTTGTCCTTAAATCACTTGGTTTCTTATGAATAAACCGAGAAACTTCATTAAATAAATCGGTTTCTTCGGTTAGAGCTATGGTAGTGAAGATAGAAGTTAAACAATCCTTATTAATTTTTCCATCACTTACAAATGTCTTATGTTCTTTAATGGCAGCTGTGGTGATATCTATAAGTGAATTTAAACCACCATTTTTCATATTTAAAGTTAGGATGTGAGGTATGAAATCATTGCCTAAAATAGAACACATCACACAATAACTTTCAATGATATCAATATCGCTCATAAACCATTTGGGACGTAATTCATTCAATAAAGCTTCTTTAAGATTGGAGATAGATACATAAGTAACTTCGTCATTATTTTCACGCATAAGATAGATGTTATCTAATCCGGATAATAAGGAAAGGATGATTAAATCTGCATCGAGACCATTAATAATTAAATTTTTGTCTGGAAGCAAATCTTTAAAATAAGTAAAGATTTTATGTTCTCCCTCACCAGCATTCTTACTACCATCGAAGATAAATGAAGTTTTTCTTTCTTCAACAATCTTCTTACTAATGAAATCATCGAGCTTGTTCATAAATTCAGTGCCAGTGGAAATAGCATTTGTATCCCAGTGACTATCAATACCATCAATTTTATTTTTATAGATAGTCAAATAACGTCTTTTTCTTTGCTGAATAATCTTGGCTAAGGGAGCCACTCCATCGACACAAATAAGCATTCTTTCAGGCTTATAAGTGGTATCATATTCGAGAATTTTATTCCAGAGATTTAAATACAGACCATCCTTATTAGGATTAAGGAGTTCTTTATGAGCTTCTGGATGAATAATTCCATTAAAATCAATGGCATAAATGGAGATATCAGAAGGTAATTTGGATAAAATAATATTTCTATATTTCTTAGTCAAATGAAAGAAATAATAAGGAATGCCCATTAATTTATAATTGAAAGTTAAGTTTAAATAATAGTCAATTTTTAAATATCTTATTTTCTAAATAGAACAGTAAGAAAAGTTAAGATGGGATTTTTTGATATATTCTTCGGAACTCCTCAATCTCTTTATGCCTCATATGCTATATTAGCCGCTGTAATAACCATTTGTATTACTATTTTATTAACTGGAACTGATTTGACTCTTGGCAATCGTTTCTTATTCATCTTCCTCGTTGTTTTAATGCTTATCCCTTCAGTATTCCTAACTCTCTTCCAAATTACTTGTATGGTTACTGGTGGAAATAAGAATTCCCGTTGGTGGTGTTGGTTATATGCTTGGATAATGTCAGTATTTATAATTATCTATTGTGTATTTGTAATTATTGTATCATTTACCTCATTATTCACTTATACCAATGCTATGAATAAAGTTGAGAATGCTGATAATCAATATAAGATGAATTCGGAAAACTCAAATGAAATAGCAAAATCTATGATTGAGAATTTTGAAACCTCCAATAATAATCTTCCACCTGGATTACCTCCTCCTGGAGCTTCCGGTAGAAATGAAGAGGAAAAGAAAGCTGTCAGTGCTAATTTTTCCAATTATTCACAAGACAACTTTCAGGATGAGGTAACTTATATTGAAAATATACCTAAACGCGGAGAAAAGACTAAATCTAAAATAGAGATGCCACCCGATGAGGTTCCTGGAGCAGCACCATTTACTGATTATGATGATAAATATGCCAATTTTTAATTATTTAAGAAATTAAAGTAATAATTATAATAATGGAATATGAAAACTAAAAATGTAGATAAACCCCCTTTTAGAATTCAATGTTGCAGAAACTGTGGTTTAAATGGTCATATTTATAAAAATTGTCCCCATCCCATTATAAGTTTCGGTATAATTTGCTATAAAATTGAAATGAATGAAGTGAAATATCTTATGATACAACGGAAAGATAGTTTATCATTTATGGAGTTTGTGCGAGGTAAATATGAGACCTCCAATATTGATTATATAAAGAAATTATTGATGAATATGACAATATCGGAGAGAAATATGATTTTAAATCATAAATTCGAGGATATTTGGAATTATGTTTGGTTACAAAATGATAATTCTATTAATAAGAATAATAAGGAATTTATTAATTCCAAGATTAAATTTTATACCTTAAATGAAAATAACTTTCTTAAGAATTATATTACATCGATTAAGAGTATTTATAATGAACAGGAATGGGGTTTTCCGAAAGGTCGAAGGAAGATGAGAGAGACTGATGTTGATTGTGCTGTAAGAGAGTTTTATGAAGAAACCAGAATTAAGAAAGATGAATTACAGTTAATCACGGATATCATTCCATTTGAAGAAATCTTTTTTGGAACAAATGGGATTATGTATAAACATCTTTATTATGTAGCAAAATTAGATAATACGGATGTAAATATAAAGATAGATAATGATTGTATGGAACAGGTGAGAGAAATAAGAGCTATTAAATGGTATAATTATAATGATGTTATTTCTCATATCAAGGTTTATAATACAGAACGGATAGAACTTTTCAAATTTGCCAATAAAAAGATATTGGAATATGAAAAACTTTAATTTTATTTTTTTCTTTTCAATTTAACTAATAGAATTATGGTAAAAAATCCACAAAAGATAACCTCGGATGATTGTGTTAAATGGAAAGAAAATAAATTGAAAAATCCTTTAACCGGCTATGAATTCAAGGCAAAGGAAAAGAGCAAGGAATATAAGCGATTTGTAAAGGAATGTCAAGGTTTTAAAACACCTGAAAAACCAGAGGTTTTATCAGTTCCCATAAAAGGTCAAAAGGTTCCTATTACTCCAGAGTTATGTCATAAATGGTTAAAATCAAATAAAATGAATAATCCAATCACTGGAAATCTTATTGATGAAAAGGCCAAACTTTATAAGGATATAGAAAAGGCTTGTATTACATTAAAAATAATAGACCCTAAAACAAAAAAAGCAATCATACCATCTGTAAATGAAGGGTCTGTTATTGATAAAAAAAAGGAAACCAAAAACCCTAAATATAAAGCCAAAAAGACAATTACGGATAAAGATTGTATTGAATGGAAGAAAAATAAATTGAGAAATCCTCTTACAAAAACACATAATCCGATTAAGGAAAATGGTGAGATTTATAATAAACTAAAAGAGGAATGTGCGCATATAAAAACACCTGAAACTTCGATTGTTATTAAAAAATCATCACCTGTAAAAAAGCATCGAGTAATTGAAAGAAGAGAAAGACGTAAAATAGAAAAACCCGAAAGAAAAATAATAAAAAAACCAGATGTTATTCAATTTATTCAACCAGAGGAAGTAATTTCAGAACATCAAACCTATTATCCCTCATTAGATGACATTGATTTTAATAAGAATCTACTATCATTAAAGGAAATCAGGGTTCATAAAATTAATGAGTATCCAAAAATAAAAACATTGGCTGATTTTGAAAATAAAGCAAAGGATTTGTGTTCTGGATTTGATAAAAGCTCATTTCAATATTTAATGGCTCACTACTTATCCTATAGAACTCCTTATCGAAGTTTATTGCTCTATTATTCGGTTGGTGTTGGTAAAACTTGTACTGCCATAACTATTGCTGAAAGTCTTTTGATTAATCATAATAGTTATGAAGAACCAAAAATATGGGTTATTCTTCCCGGCGCAGTCGAAGGTGGATTTAAAAATCAGATATTTGATACTATGCGTATGATTGATTTTTCCACCATCTCAAATCAATGTACAGGAGATACCTATGTAAAACTCGCTCAATTATCAAAAGAAACTGATATGAAAGTTGTCGATAAAAGAATTAAAAAGTTAATAAAGTCACGTTACGCCTTTTTTACCTATGATGGTTTTGCGAATTTCATAGATACGAATTATAAACAAAAGGGGAGAATTGTAAAAGATAAGGTTATTATTGTAGACGAGGCTCATAATATCAGAAGTGGTGGCGAGGATGATGAAAATAAGAGGGTTTATAATGCCTTATTGGATGCTTGTAAAAATGGGGTTAATAATCGTTTGGTTTTATTAACAGCGACACCTATGTATAATGAGCCCACAGATATTTATAACCTCTTTTATTTATTATTGGTTAATGATAAAAGAGAGAGACTTTATAATGGAAACTTAAAGATTTTTACAGGTACCAATCAATTAACAGAAGAAGCAAAGAAATTTATAGGTTTAATGTCTTCCAATTATATCTCCTATTTGCGAGGTAAGAATCCCTTTAATTTTGCCTTTAAATTATCACCTAAATTAAGTAATATCCCTATTTTGGAAAAGGCAATTCCAAATAAGGAAAATGGTCAACCTATTGATGATAATGATAAGGAATGGATTACTAAGATGGATGATGGAATCGTTGTTTCTAAACTTGGTAAAAATCAAATAAAATATTTAGAATCAAAAATAGAGAAAAATGAGGATAAACAAGCTGAGGTTTTTAATACTCAACAACCAATGAATATCGTTTTTGATACTACCACTGGTAAGGAAGGTTTCAATAATTTCTTTATACGAGAGGGAACCAAGGAACAATTAATACTTCGTTATGCCTCTAAATATATGAATGCTTTATCACCAGATGAGAACCATTTAGGATTATATTCAGGTAAATTTTTAAATATCGCAAATACTATCAAAAAATCAAAAGGAATTGTTGTTATTTATTCAAAATTCATTTGGTCAGGTGTGCTTCCTATGGCTATAATGCTTGAACATATGGGATTTACCAGAGAAGGTACCACAAATCTATTAGCAGACCCTCAAATAACTACTAAGGTCAGCTATGAAGGAATTAAAAGTCCTAAATATTGTATTCTTTCGAGTAGTGACCCAGAAATAATGGGAAATACTACAATAGACGGTCTTATAGCAAAAATTAATAATCCGGCAAATATAAATGGGGCTTTAGTGAAAGTTATTTTGATAACACCAGTGGCTGGAGAAGGTCTTAATTTTTATAATATAAGAGAGATGCATATTACCGACCCTTGGTATCATTTTAATAAGATTGACCAGATTATTGGTAGAGGTATTCGTAATTGTAGTCATAAAAGATTGCCTATTCAAGAAAGAAATGTAACAGTTTTTATGCATTGTAGTATCAATGGTTTAATAAATGAGACAAGTGATATTCACGCTTATCGTATTGCTACACGAAAGTTATATCAAAGTTTTATAGTGGATGAGGTTATTCGAAATAATGCCATAGATTGTAGTTTATTTAAAAGTATTAATTATTTTCCACAATCTTTATTTGAAGTAGGTGATATCGATATTACTACTTCACAAGGGGTTACAATGAAATATAAATTGGGGGATGATGATAAATATAAGCCAGTTTGTAAAGTGAATATGGAAGATGTTAAAGAAAAAAGTAATGGATTTCGTGAAGAGACTTATAAACATCTCGCTTTAAATATTCAAACAAAATTAAGAACGCTAATATTGGAATTAATTCATAATAATAATAGATTTCTTTCTTATGAAATGATTAAAAACTCATTTAATGACGTAGACATTAAAATAGTTATGCATGCCATAAAGCTAAGTATTTATCCAAACACAATTATAGATAATATCATTCTTTTACCTCACGAGGATGGTATTCATATCATCGATACCATAGAAGACACACCATTGAAGATTAATTTAACAAAAGAAAAAACAGAAGATAAGGAAGAAACTGTTGTAGTGAATCCTGATTTTTATAAAACAATCGCGAATATAGATAAAGGAAATTATCATAACTCAATTATTTCACTTTATCTATCTATGGATGAACTTACATTTAAACCACTTATTCAAAAGATATTTACTAATAGAACTTTAAATGCCATTGATAGTTATATTGAGGATTGTTTTGTAAAGGAAGGAATTCTAATAAAACCAAAGGAAATACCGTCATTGGCATCTTCAGAGAAATATGTGGGGTTCGTAAATATCTTTAGTGAAGAATTTGAACCTTATCTTTATAATCCCGATGGTGTTAATCACAAGTCCTTAAATCAAAAACAGAAACAACAGTTGATAAGTAATCGTAGATTTATAGAAAAACCCGATGATTTTACAAAGGAGCTTAAACCTTGGGGCTTAGTGGTTCCCATCTTTACTGATAAGGAAAAGAAAAATAAGATGAATGTCTTTAAGCTACTTACCACTGGAGTAGTTTATGGAAAGAAAACAGGGATTGTATGTACTTCATTAAAGAAACCAGAACACGTTAAAATCTTCAATCAATTAAATATCAAAGATGATAAACATACCAAATTTTCCTATTGTAATACCATAGCAGTTGAACTATTCAAAATAAATCGATTGTCTTTATTACCCGAATACAAACCAATTTAAAGGAATTCTATTGTAAGATGATTGTCATTTTTATATAGACTAATTGTCAGGATTTTGTTGATAAAGATATTAAAACCATCTTTTTTATAATTCGGAAAGAAAGTGATATGATAAGTATTGATATTAGATGCTATTTTAGAGATTAGATAATAAATGTCCTCCATTTTATAATCATCATATTTCAAATTAACAAATGGGATTATTTTATTACGATTGTTGTTTTCATTCAAAAGTCTTGATAAGATAATTGATATATATCTGGCATCATAATTAATCTTGATTTGTCTTATAAATTCAGGCGGTAAATCCTCAATAATTTCATTGAAAATCTTTAACTCTTCGGAAATATCTATATTCATTTGTATTAAAATCTAACAATTTAAAATAAAAATGATTATTTTTATACTAAAAACTCTCGAGAAACTGAAGCAAAAAGATTATCGAATTGAGGACACAAAAAATCTGAAATGAGCAAGTCTTACTACAATCTGGTCGAAGTTATTGAGTTTATTGAAGCTTTTATGCTGGCGTGCTTATCCCAGTTGGGCAAGTACAAGACGGAGGTTTCCAATGACTTAGGTCTGTGGAATGCCCAGGAGTTGTATGTTACGTCTCTTCGCTTAGTGCGATTGATGTGCATGAATTCCCCGTTCTGTATGAAGTTTATTCTGCCGACGATGCGAAAGGTCTACGCTTGCGTTGTGGTTATGTTGATTATTTCTCCCTTGTTATGACAATTAACAAGTAAGGTACGTAAAAAAATGGCAAAGGAGCAATCTTTTGTTATTTAATGAAAAAATGATTTTTGTTTTTTTATGATTCATAATAATCAATGAGTTTAAACAAACCTATCTTTAAACTGAGAGATTGGATTGATATTGAAAAGTTAAATTTTACAATTCTTTCATCCAATCCAAGCGCCATTGAACTATTAAAGACTAAGCCGAAGGAAGTGGTATGGTATCAATTATCATCCAATCCAAATGCCATAGAATTATTAAAGATGAATCCAAGAAAAATAAATTGGCATCGTTTATCAACAAACCCAAATGCCATAGAACTTCTAAAAGCGAATCCAGATAAGATTGATTGGTATTATTTATCAGAAAACCCGTCAGCAATGGAACTCCTGAAAGCAAACCCAGATAAGATTGATTGGGATTCATTATCCAATAATACCAATCCAGAGGCCATTGAATTACTCAGAAGTAATATTTATTTTGCAAATTTCTATTATTTATCAAAAAATCCAAGTGCAATCGAGCTTCTTAAGGATAATTATTATTCGATTAAATGGGATCAATTATCGGCAAATCCAGCAGCTATTGAACTGTTAAAGGCAAATCCAGGTAAGATTAATTGGGTTTATTTATCATCAAATCCAGCAGCATTTGAATTACTTATGGCAAATCCCACCAAGATTTATTGGGGAGCTTTTAGTGAAAATCCTGCAGCCATTGAGATTTTAAAAGAAAATCAGGATATGATTAATTGGAGTTATTTATCAGCCAATCCATCAATCTTTACTTTAGATTATGAAATAATGAAATTAAACAATCAAGAGTTATATGAGGATTTAATCAAAGAAGTTATGAAACCTTCGAGGGTCTTTAGATATCCTGATTATGATTATATTGAAGAATTGTTTGGTGATGATTAAAAAACTGATTAAGGTTATTGAGATTTATGTCTTTCACAATGATGACAATGTCACCGTAGTTATGAATGGTGATGCCAGCGATTTGAACGACTTCGAATAGTTTATTTTTGTAATAAAACACAAGTATATTCAAATAAAAATGATTTTACTATTAATGATTATTAATTACGCGTAAGCTAAAATGACTTCAGAAGAGATTACACGCAACTATTTCACTGTTATGAAAAACGACTATCTATGCAGTGATATGAATCTTGACAGGTTTATAAATGGAATAGGTAATCTTTTTGAGGAACATGATAATTTATGTTTTGGACAGTTTAAAGTACCAGTTCATCAAATTTCCGGAACAGTTCAAGAATTTGTTCAGAAATCCGTCTCTGATATTGAAAGTCATGAAATGATTGGTGGGAATGAAAATTACTATCTTTTTAAGACAAATCACGGATTGTATTTTCACATTACTTGGAAAATAGTTCAAGATATGTATGAGATTGCGATTATAACTGGGGTTAATTACTCAAGTGATGAATATGGGGTTTATGTCTTCAATGACGACGAGGATGCTTCTACGGTTGTGTCGGATGATTACTATACTACTGACTTTTCAGATGATTCCGATGACCCCGATTTCGACATTAATGATATGTCTGACTTGTAGTAGTTAGGATTGATATAAAGTGAGATTAACCTTCGGGTTTTTTTCACTTATAAAAAATGATTTTTGTTTTACTTATAACTGTCATAAACAATGAGTTTAAACAAACCTATTTGGAAATTGAAGAGTTGGATTGATAGAAGGAAGTTGAGTTGGGAACAGTTATCATTCAATCCTAATGCTATCGACATCTTAATTGAAAATCCTGAGAGGATTAATTGGAATCATCTTTCAGAAAATCCAAATGCAATTGAAATGCTTCAAATGAATCCTCATAAGATTAATTGGTTTCATTTAAATTTCAATTCAAATGGCTATTTATTCTTTGAAAATAATCCTAATAAGATTTTATGGTATGCTTTGTCAATACAACCGAATGCTATAGAATTACTTAAGAAGAACACAAAAAATATTCATTGGCATAAATTATCATCCAATTCGGGAGCTATAGAACTACTTTTAAATAATCCAGATAAGATTTATTATCCGTGGTTGTCGAGTAATTCAAATAATATAGCCTTTGAACTTTTAATGAGAAATCAAGATAAAATCTCTTGGACTAATTTTTCAACAAATACAAATCCAATGGCTATTAAATACCTTCAACAAAATCCTTCTAAAATTGATTGGTATCAATTATCAGTAAATCAAGCGGCCGTTGACGTCCTTAAGGCAAATCCTACTAAGATTAAATGGAATGCTTTACATTATAATACGGGAGCTGTTGATATATTTAAAGATAATCAAGATATGATTCGATGGAATTTACTTTCTGCTAACCCAGACATTTTTGAATTGGATTATAATAAGATGAAAAGTAATAATCAAGAGTTATATGAGGATTTAATTAAGGAAGTGATGAAACCTTCGAGGGTCTTTAAGAATCCTGATTATGATTATATTGAGGAGTTATTCGGAGATTAAAAATTGATTTTTGTTTATTGACAATCATTAATATCAAAAATGAAAAAGGAGGTTTTATTATATGCCAAATTTATAAATGACAGGTATGATTATATTCAAATGATGCATAATGGATTAACCAAAGCAATTAAAGACAGAGATATAGATATGTGTAAGTTATATAACGATGAAATTAAAAAGGACATTGAAATCATTCGATGGTTAAAATCATTCATAGATAAAAATTGATTTTTGTTTATTGACAATCATTAATATCAAAAATGAGTTTGAATAAACCAGTTTGGAAATTGAGAAATTGGATTGATAAGAGAAAGTTAAAATGGGATTATTTAGCATTGAATCATAATCCTTTTGCTGTTGAGATGATAGTCAGACTAAATAAAATTAATTGGTCGTATTTAAATTTAAATCCAAATGGGGTTGAGTTATTAAAGAGGTATCCTAATAAAATAGAATGGCATTATCTATCTAATAATCCAAATGCAATTGAAATACTCAAGAAAAATACGGATAAGATTTTATGGTATTATCTATCCTTAAATCAGAATGCTTTGGAGATTCTCGAAGAGAATCGGGAAAAAGTTCATTGGGGTAATTTATCGGAAAATCCGAGTGCTATCAAGCTATTAGAGAAAAACAGGGATAAAATTGAATGGAATGCTTTATCCAAAAATAAAAATGCTCTGGACTTACTTGAAAGCAATCAAGATAAAATCAATTGGTCTATCCTTTCCTTAAATACAAATGATAGAGCAATCAAACTTCTTGAGAAGAATCCAGAGAAAATAAGTTGGGTATGTTTATCTCAGAATTCCAATGATAATGCTATTAAACTTCTAATGAAAAACCCAGATAAAATTGAATATGACTATCTATGTATGAATTCGAATCCTATGGCTTTGGAATTATTGGAAAAAAAACAGGATAAAATTAATTGGAATTATTTATCGTCCAACTCGGCAATATTTGAATTGGACTATGAACAAATGAAAATTAATAATGAAGCAATGTATGAGGAATTAATTAAAGAGGTAATGCATCCTCGAAGAATAAATAAATATCTATTTGAGGGATATGATTATATTGAGGCTTTATTTGATGATTAAAAAGACAAAAAGGTTTGTCTTTTTTCCACCCCTCCCACTTACTTTAACAATTCTTCTGCAATCGCCTGTAACTTTTCATCAAACTTGTATTTGGCTCTAAAATTTTGAGGTGACCAATCGATGGGATAAAGTTCAGAATAATATACATATTCCCTCTTTTGGTTATTCAAATCGGCAACCAAATAATTATCATTGATACAAGTGATATACCTAACAAGAGTGTGCTTATTGAAGACATTCGTGTCAACTTTTGTAAGAAAGATATTCTTCTTTTCCATCTTTATGGTGAATGTTTATTTAACAAACCAAAATCATTTTTTTTGATTAATCAAAGAAAAAAAGACAAAAATGTTTGTCTTTTTTTCCTCACTACTTTACGATATTAACTGTTTCAATAACAACTCTTGAGCCTTTTTATGTAACTTCTCATCATAATTGTATCGACAATTCCAACCTTTCCAATCAACAGGATAAAGGTCATAATACATCACCCACTCTCCTTTTGAATCATCCTTCAAATCAACAACCAAATAACAGTTGCCAGAGTTGCTACAAGCGATAAATTTCACGAGTGCCTCCTTTTCGAAATTCTTGGTTCCGTATTTTACCAGATAGATATTTGACATTTCGGTAATTGTTCATTTAACTATAAATATCAGTTTTTTTGAATAATAGAAGAAAAATAAGACAAAAATGTTTGTCTTTTTATATTACTACTATACTTACTTCTCTTAAATCTCTTCCATATCACAGCAAAGTATCCACTCCTTTTTAGAGGGGTCATTTACATCCGCAACAAACTCACTGTTACCAGTGAAACTGGTATTAATGAATTTGACAATATCACCTCTCTTGAATTTCTTTGTCTCACATCTGACCCGGTATAAAGTCATTTTTATGGGTGATTGTTTATTTAAACAGTAAAATCATTTTTTTAGTTAATAGTAAAAAATGGATACAAATTTCTATTTCAAGTTAAATGACCTATTTACGAAGATAAATGATTCAATAATAGCTCATCAGCCTTTCTTTGAAATTTCTCATCATAATAATAACGATAAGAGTGATCCCTACTCTTCCAATCAACAGGATAAAGGTCATAATACATCAACCACTCCCTTTTTGAATCATCATTCAAATCAGCCATTAAATAGCACTTACCTGAATCGCTACAAGTGATGAACTTTACGAGAGTTTCCTTTTCGAAATTCTTAGTTCCGTATTTTACCAGATAGATATTTGACATTTGATAATTATTCATTTAAATATAAATATCAATTTTTATTTATCAATGGAAATTTCAATATCCCTCAATGATGGTTCTATATTTAAAGAGACTTATGATAACTTAATACGAATTGAATATTTCAATCAATTATTCGAAAACAGGAATTATGAGGAATACAAGGATATTTATTTGGATTGTTTAACAGAAACTAATTTTAGAATTATTTTAGATTTCCTTAAGATTAGTAATGATGATATTATAGCATTTATAATGGACGTAGAGCAAGTTTCTTCCTATGAAACATCGAGGATGCCATCAGCCCTCGTGGAGTTTTTGAAAAGATTTGATATTGGCGATAATAAAGATTACAATAAAATGATTATTAATCAATTACTTAGACTTAAAGAGGATTGTAATTATCTTCAATTTGATTTATTGGGAGATGTAATTGAATATAAGTGGGCTGATAATTATAGATTAATGAATAAGAATTTATTAAAGGAAATTCTAATAGAAAACGCTAATGATGTTTGTATTGATAATTTTAGAGATAAGGATGAAGTTAAAATCAAAGACCTTGATATAAAATTCCTAACAGTCATCTTTAATTATTATAAAATAGATGAAGATATTTGCGAGGAAGTATTAAAACAAAAATTGAATGATGAAGTAATTGAGAAACTACTTAATAAAACTTCTTTAAATCAAAATGAATTCAAGGAAATCTTGATAAAAAATATTGAAGAGTTGTTAGAAGAACTTAAATTCATCACTTAATTAGTCTCTTTAATTAAAATTTGATATCGATATATATCTGCTCCATAATTAAAACTCTTTCGTTTATATGAGATGTTTACATACATATCCCTGTATTTAAAGAAGATTGTCTTTAAATCAACTTTAAATTCAAGATTATCTTCGAGAGGTTGTATTTTCTCCTTGAGATTTGAGAAAATTTTTGATATATCCATATCGGTAATAGTAACAATCTCATTTTTTTGATTCTTGAGTTCCATATCAATCATAATATCAATCAATTTTGCAATTCTCTCCATTTTTTTGATTATAATCATTATTATCATAATAATCATTTTTTACTCGTATTCATCATAATTGAAATAGTCGGTGGCTTCATTTTTATCCTTGAAAATGGAAACACGAAATATGGTTTCATCCTTTTCATTGGTAATTCCATAATAAACAACTGTGATATAATTACCTTTATATGAAATTAAAAGTCTTGCTGTATTATCAAAACTGCTCATCTTTCTGCTAATTATTTTAGCGGGTTTTCCAAGTTGTTGCACAACATCATCATCAAATGTATCATTATCATCACCTGTAAAGTTTTTAATTTTTAGAATTCTTTTTTTATAATTCTTATCAATTATAGATTTAATTTTATCTGCGACTTTCTTAGCATCTTTAGGATTACTTTTCTTCAATAACTGTTGTCCTATTTTACCAGTAATAAGAACACATCTGTTTGTCTTTGGATTTAAGATTTTACCAGGAGGACAAGTTTTTCTATTCATTTCTTACTATAAAAAATGATAAAAAACAATCTTGATTAATAATCATAAAGATGGGAAATTGTTTTGGCTCTAAGAATAAATTTGAGATGAATATAAAAATAGAAAGGTTTAGGTAAATATAGACCGAAACAAGTATTTATTGGTGATGAATTTACGTTGATACCAATATCAGGATTAAACTCAATGTCTAATTGTGATATTCATCTCAGTATAGGAACAAATCCAACAAGAATTATCTTAAGTTATGTAAAGGGACAAACCTTCCATATTTATAAAATTGATTATAAAGAAGTTATAAGTATAGATGATATCAATCCAAGATTATATCTATATAAATAATCAAGAATCTAAGAATGATAATTATTCGGTTGCCATTTGATAAATCCATATAAAAAAATGAAATCTATTTTAATATTAATACAAATAGTGTAATGGAACTTGTGAGAAGTGAAATTCCTGAGGAGTATGAATCAAAGGAAACAATGTGGATTTTTAAAGAAAATAAAGAATTGTTTAATAAGTATAATCAAATACAACTTCCTCAGGATACACCACCACAACTCCCTGCTATTATTATCACACCCCCTTCCCCTCCTCGACAACCATCATTAAAGATTGCTGTTACGAAGGCGAAGAAGGATACACCATTGGAATTGATAATTAAATATACGGCAGGTAGTGATAAAATGAAACAAGAGATTAAGCAGAAATTGATAGAACTAATCACTATTCCCGAATTTTCAAAGGCATTTGGAGTGAAGAAGTCTGCTGAAATAGTGAGTGCTATCACGAGAGATGCTTGGAATCAATCGATAGCCTTATTCGTATCATTTCTATTAGATTCGAGTGTTGTTTATAAAGAGAAATCCTATCTATTTAATAAAGATAAGAATACAAAAGAAATTATTGTTATGAGTTGATTAAATATTCCTCGTGAGTAAGTATTTTATCAGTTCTGTTATTTATGGCAACGGTTTGCTTCGCAAATTTCTTTTTTAATAGATAGAATTTCATATAAGATGAAATCTTTTGTTTATTTTTATTAGCTATATCGATTTCACTTTCATCGGGTTTTTCTTTAGGATTAATGACATCACTGAAGTTATTACACAAAACCTCATACTTATTAATTTCATTATGAGATTTAATACAAAAGTTAATATAATTATAAATTTGCTCAATTATATCGGAATCCAATGTTGATAAATTCAATGTTACCCCAATATTATTCTTAGTGTAACTGCTATTATTTTTATAAATGATTTTAAATACCTCTTCCAATTCATTTTGATTTAAGTTTGAGATGTTTGTTTTAATTTTATTACATAACTCATCCATTTTTACATAAATAATAGTAAATAATATTTATATATAAAGAATTAAAAAAATGATTATTTTGATTTAAGGATTTGATTTTAATCATAAGTGATGACTTTTAATACTGAAGATGATATTTGGGATATAATGGATGGGTTAAAAGACTCTAAATCAGAGGATGCCGATATTATCTGTTCGTGTGGTTCTAAGGATATAGTTGTGGAGGATTGTATGCAGATTTGTGGTAAATGTAGTTCTATTATCGGTAAGGTAATTGATAATACGGCTGAATGGAGATATTATGGAGGTGATAGTAAAAGTGATGACCCATCCAGATGTGGACTACCCACAAATTCATTGCTTCCTAAATCATCACTTGGTTCTATGATAGGTGGTAATAAATTTGGAAGTAATTTTGATATTCGAAGAATTAGACAATATCAGATGTGGAATGCTATGCCGTATAATGAGAGGACTTTATGGAATGTATTTGATAAATTAACAGGTGTTGCTTTAAGTAATGGTATACCTCAAAAGATTGTAGATGATGCTAAGGTTTTATATAAAAGGGCTTCTGAAAAGAAGATAAGTAGAGGCGATAATAAAGAGGGATTGATAGCCTCTTGTATATATCACGCTTGTTCTATAAATAATCTTCCGAGAAGTCCAAAAGAAATTGCCAAGATGTTTGATATAGACCCAGTGATTTTAAATAAAGGTAATTCAAGATTTCAGACTTTATTACAGATAAATGTGGTTAGTTCCTCACCATTGGATTTCATATCACGCTATTGTTCTATCTTAGATATGAAAATGGAGGATATTGAGACTTGTAAGAAGTTGGTGAAATTTCTCGAGGATAGTGAGATTATGAGTGACAACTCTCCAACTTCAAGCTGTGCTTCAATGTTATATTACTATTCAGAGAAGAAAAATCTTGGATATGTGAAAAAACAATTTGCCGAAGTTTGTAATGTAAGCGAAGTAACTGTAATCAAGGGTTATAAATTCTTATGTAAATACGATAGTTATATAAATAAAAATATTCAATTATAAATTAGAAATGAAAAAAATAACTGCCACAGGAATCACTTTGGGTATTAGTGCCATTTATACATACGGATGCTATCGATTAGGGGTTGATTTCTGGGAATCAAGACATACCTGTAATAAATTAAAAATTAAAGAAGATAATTAAAATACCTTTATTTTTTTATTATTCTTCAAAGCCGAAGGAGTATTCAACTGTGGTGGGAGATTCGCACCTGAATAATAAGTATTTTTGATTATCAATGAGTTTTTCATTTATAATTAACTATTTAAGATTTATTTGTCAATTTTTATATATATTTAAAGATGATGACATGGAGTGAGTTAATGGATGACGATATTATCCCTCGCAGAAAGTCAGAAGTAATGGATAAATATCTATTATTTATGAAAAATAATTCACTTGCTGATAATATTATGACTAATGTCATTAAGGATAAAACAAAAGACCTTCATTTAACCCTCAATGATTATCCTTATGACGTCGAAGATGATGTTACTCATTATATCATTTGGGATTTAAACGAGGGGCGTTTAGATAGATATAAACAATTTGCCGAAACTATTTTTAATCCTGATATTTATGATATGATTGTAAGAATTAATAAAGTTCAATATCAATCCATTCCTGAAATAAACCATTGTCATTTATTTATTCGAAATAAGAATAAGTCATCATAATTATAATCAATGATTTATAAACTTCACGATTGGATAGATGTCCATTCTCTCGATGAAGATTTTCTTAGTCAAAATCCAAGGGCTATTGATTTCCTTATATCGAACCCCTGTTATATAGATTTTGAGGGGTTGTCAATGAATCCAAATGCTTATAAATTATTATTGAAATATCAAGATAAAATTGATTATACCACTTTATCTATGAATGAAAATCCAGAAATTTTTAAGAAATTTGTAATTCCTAATTTAGATAAATGTTCGTGGCATTACCTTTCAGGAAATAAAGCAGCTGCTTCTATTTTAAAGGCTAATAAAAATAAACTGGATTGGTATAAACTATCTGGCAATTCAAGTGACGAGGCATTAGAACTTCTTATGGATAATCAAGATAAGATTGATTGGTATAAACTTTCAAAAAATACAAATGATAAAGCTATTAAGATTTTCGAAGAGAATCGGGATAAGATTCAAGAATCTTATTTATCAGTGAATTCAAATGATAAAGCCATTGAACTTCTTGAAGCCACTCCTAATGATATTGATTGGGGACTTCTTTCATCAAATCCAAATGATAAGGCCTTAGAACTTCTTATGAAAAGTCCTAATATGATTAATTGGAAGAAGTTGTCGAAAAATCCAAATGATAAGGCTATTGAACTTCTTAAAGCCAATCCAGATAAGATTCATATATATCAACTTATTGAAAATACCAACCCTAAAGCTATTGATATTTTATATAAAAATAAGGATTTAATTGATAGAGATGACATTTCTTGGTCAATATTATCAGCCAATCCAATAATTTTCAAATTAGATTATGAGGAAATTAAAAAGAGATTTGAGCCATTAGCAGAGGAAATAATTAAAGAGGTTATGCATCCTAAAAGGGTTTGCAAGTATTTGGAAATGTATAATTACGACTATTTAACAGAGCTTTTTGATGATTGAGATGAGAGAGAAAATAATCCCAATTTTTACGATAAATACCTATATAAGGATATTTATGTAATCCCAATTGAAAAAATAGGTTTTTATCGTCAAGTGATAAATAATTGAAATTAATGTCATAAATATTCATAAATAAAAAATGAATTTTATTTTTATATCTCTTATTCAACCAAATAAATGATTGGATATATTTATTTTCTTCAAATGGAGAATGATATCTTCAAGATTCTAACGACTATTAATGATATAAGATATGTTACTTATATCATAAAGGCAAAGGTTGCTAATCCTGAAGAAAAAAAACAAGCATTTCACGACCTTCTCTATGATGAAACTGAAGACCTTGAACAAGATTTATATCGAACGACAAGAGAATTCATAAATAAATTGATAAAATTGATGGATGCTCGTGACATAAAAATTATTGACAATCAAAATAAAAAGCCAAAAATGAAACCTGGTGATATGAAGCACTTATTTAAAGATGGACGGCTCATTCGATGTAAAGATGAAATAGGGGTTTATGATGAATCAAGAAATGCGATTGTTTATGACGAAGTACGTTATAATTCATTATCTGGATTCGCAAAAGCCATTTATGGATGTGCAGTAAATGGATGGAATGTTTGTGAATATGAAGGAGACGATGGTTGGATATCAGTAAAAAAATTAAAAACCTAATCAAACATATCATCCACATCATAATTATAAGTTTCACGATAATAGTCAATTCTTTTTGGATGTAAGACCTTCATAAGTATTTCTTCCTCAACAGCCTCAAAGTTTTTTCTCATTTTTTCATAATCCAATGTGAATATTGCTGGATTTGCTGATAAACACCAACGATTGATATAACATTTATTTTTCTTTAATAACTCAATGGCAGCTGGATTAGCTGATATATAATACCAATCGAGTTCATTCAAATGACCTTCGAATAATTCAAGAACCATAGGATTTTGATTTTCACTTAGTACTTCATAATTAATCATACGAGGATTGGCTTTCAGAAGTTTAATTGCTTCATCGCTTTCATTTAAACATAACCTATCCCAATCAATCTTATCAGGATTTTCTTTGAGAAGCTTGATGACCTTGGGATTATTATTTGCAGAAAGATTATTCCAATCGATTTTATCTCGATTCTCTTCGAGAATCTTAATGGCTTTATCACTGGTATTTGCGGAGAGATAAAACCAATCAATCTTATCATAATTGGCAATTAAGAAATCGATAGCACTTGGATTTTGTGATAAACGATTCCAATGAATCTTATGTTGATTCTTCTCAATCAACTCCATTGCTTCCGGATTAAGCATTAAATAATACCAATCAATATAATCGTAATTTTCCTTGAGTAATTGAACAGCAGCAGGATTAGCTGATAATTTGTTCCATTGAATTAATCCTTGTCTCTTTCGCAAAATTTCAATCGCTCTGGGATTAGTATTTGAAGATAGTTCATA
>JACCEB010293458.1_pt1 | contig 23058 bp, 19 predicted proteins | sample 7454761 | NCBI WGS metagenome assembly JACCEB01 (sample SAMN15323454, study PRJNA562643) | freshwater metagenome | isolation source: river surface water | place: USA:Blue River Watershed | collected 2017-08-18 | reverse complement strand
CTGGTCTCCGGAGATTCCGGCAAAGCCTGTCCTAAAAATGCCAACACGTCCCGGAGCGAAGCTTCACCGCCACGAATGGCAGCCCAGCCCCCGTAGACCTGTTGCAATAGCGGCAGCAAACGCTGGGCACCTAACGCCAGGGCTCCTAAAACCGGGATTGCTGCGGCGATCCCATGCTCTTGGCGCGCCAGCATATACGCCAACCCTGAAATGAGCAGCAAGCTTAAGGTTTCGACCCCGAAGCGCGGGCAAAGGCCGATGAACTGGTTATTGCCTTGCGCGTATCGGAGCGAGACGTCCGCTTGTCGGAATATTTCGCAATAGGTTTGTTGCGTCCCATCAATTAATACATCGCGAATTCCACCCAAGCCCTCCTGCAGGCATTTAATGACCAGCGTTGAATCGCGCGCGATCGCAGCGCTATTACTCGACAAACGCTGGCGCGTCAGGCGAACTACGGTGAGATAGATCAGACCGAATCCAACGAATGCTACGATTGCGATCATGGAGTCGATCACAAGCAACGTAAGCAGAATAGCCACCAACATAAAGCAAGAACTGACGACATTCAGTGCCGGCGTCATGACACCATAGATGACATCGTTCGTTTTATGAGAGACACCTGTAATCAGCTGACTGGTATTGCGGGCAACGTGGACCGAGTATGGCTGGTAGAGCGTCCGACGATAAATCTCCGTACTGAGATCGGCACCTGCGGCAAATGAAAGACGCGTCGTCGCCCACAAGAGGCATAGACGAATCGTCCCAGCCAGCAGACAAGCTGTGCCAAAAATCGCGGTCAGTGGCAAGAGTAGCTGATTCGGCTGCGACAAACCGAACGCCTCGGTTAACCCCTGCGCCGACAGGTATTGAAATACTTTTTCGGGAGCAGTAAGTGCGCTCAAGAAAGGGAGGATCGCACCAATACTCAGCATCTCGGAGATAGAGGCAAGAACCATCAAGGGGAGCAAAAGCACCAGTTGGCGTCGTCTCGCGATCGATAACGCATTCCACAGCTCAATTAAAAGTCTAACGCGTGAACTTGTGTTCATGGGTAGTTTCGCCGGGAATTACTGGTTTTCAAATGTCCACGATTTTGGGGTGAAGTCAACCGAGGAGCAATTGCCCCTAAACCATCTCGTCCTAAAAATTCTCGGATGGGTCAACACAATAGAACAAGTACCTGGAATTTTTATAACGTATTTAGCACAAAGATTGCCTCCTCGCGGCGAGCAAATGTTGTCTAGCAGGACTATCGTGACCGAAAAGCCCAAAAATGTTCAACAATTTATTTATCGACAAACAGTCTCCCTTCTTTTATCAGAATCACATTATCTTCATACTCGCCAAGGTCTTCAACATGCCTGAGCTCCATCGCAAGATCGCTGATGGGCAACAACGCGGCGCCCTTCATGCGGGGCAACATAAAGTTTGTAAACTCAGAAATCGGTATGGCCGTCAAAAACTCTTCAACTGTCACTCCAGCCACATCCCTCAGATGATGCGGACGAAATTCGAAAATTAGCACTTCCGCTTCACTCAAAATTCGCTGTGCACCCTTAAAAGCGAAATATTCTCCGCCCTCGATATCTGCGAGCACCACTGTAAACCTCTGATCCTTCAGGAACTCATCTAATACGATCGAGGCCACACTGATCACCTCTGTAGATTCACGCAAGTAACTGCCAGCGTTATCGATTGGCATACGCTTTGATCCGCCACTATTTACTTTGGCAGCAATAAAATTCAGCGGTGCATCGGAGTCGCTAACAGCATAGTTATAGAGTGATATATTTTCTGCATCTGCAAGCGCTATATTAAGCTTACATAACTCATATGACCGCGGATTTGGCTCGAACGCAGTAACGCTATGAACTGACGTAGAGAGCGGTATCGCTAGAGACCCGATGTGCGCTCCTAATATTAATAGGGAGTCACTTTTCTTTAAAAGCTTTTGGACATTACTAATCTCATCCGGGTTGTACGAGCCATTTCGCAACCATTGCCTCGAGACAGAAGCGTCTGCAACATCTACGAGCATATTATATTTATCTCCCTCGACAAGTACAGCAGATGCCCTACTTCCAAGTAAAGAAAGGGTACGACACCTCATAGCTGATTTGATATTGCCATTTAGGGTGCTCAAAGTCTGTCTAAGGGCTTTTATCAACGTTATCGAGTCCAGAGTTTTGCAAAAGATCGAATCAATAGCCTCATAGTATCGCTATTTATTCCACCAGCTGTAATTCGCTTCGCTAATGCACTTAAATATAAGTTAGGCTGCCCTAGCTTTAGTAACTCAAGCAGAAACAGGTAGCCGTTTTTCTTCTTTAATAATGCCCCTGGAAGTATCGAAACAATTGTCTCCAGCTCGATTGGCGTTATCACCTTGGGAAAGTTCCATACCCCATGAAAACCAAAAGTATTTGGCTGAAGGCTTCCGCCTTCAAGTGCAGACTCGAATGAAAAACGAGAAGCTAAGTCGATAGGGGCAAACCTCAATCCATTAGCTTCCAAGTAATCACGATTAGTATGACATATGAGCGCATCCTCAGGATCACTAAATGAATTAACTACAAACTCTTGGTTTGCCGTTAGCTTTAAGAGCCGGCGAGATCTTAACGAAAACCCGCCATTGCCTACTGGGGCGTCGGGATGATGCGGCCAGGGGGCCCCAATATAGTCATAATTGAGAAATTGTTTACTCCAGTAATCGGATCCATATACAAAACTGTCCCACTGCGTAACTAGCACAAAATCAGTTTTAATATACCAATGCAAGTCTCTCAGAACAAACCGGTTGTAGGCTTCGATTGAACCATGGTCCGTAAGCGGTACTAACCGGATTCGCGAGTCAACCCTGTCTGCAGAATATTGGGGGGATGTAAAGAGAAAGGTTTGTTCTGGCTTTATTTGTGAAAGACTCTTTTTTAACGACCATTCAGCGAGTCCTATGTGTCGACTCTCGATGCATACTAAAGTAACATTATCGAGCCGGAGAGCCGAACCAGGATCATTCAGAGTTAATCGTGCTTCTGTAAGTTCCATACAAGGTGCGAGACATCTTTTTTGATAAGCCGGTAATATAAATTATTCAGTTTACGGGGGGTTGAGAGGTTTGGAAACTCTGCGTGTTTGGGTCGAGACCAGTAGATTGCAATCGGTTTGAAACTCCCTTCAAATCCGTATGCTTTTGCGTAAGCGTCACGTCCGCAAAAGTATTTGTGTGAATCAACGGTGATAAAGTTCACATGCGTTGGATCTTGAAAGGCTTGGGACCTAGGGTACGCAGGCGTAACAGCGTAAAACACTCCACCTGGGTTTAGTGTCCTAAATACTTCATTCATCAAATTGATGAATGGGAATTTCGGCTGCTGTAGCGCAGACTCCTGGATCCATACCCGCGGTATATGCTCGATGACATCGAATGCAGATATTGAGTCAAAGTAGTTATCTGGAAATGGTAGCGATTGAGCCGCAAGATTCACCTGACGATATACACCCCAGTCCTGAGTTTCAGGTAGAGCATAAAGATCAACCCCAAAGAGTTCTTCGCAATTAAATGGGTTTCTTGGCTTCTTGCCGCAACCGAGGTCTAGATGCTTCATCTTTTATCTTTTTCCCATATCTATAAACGGTTTTTCTACGGCGCGAAAAATTCCTGCACTTAGCGCAATTGTCAGGATGGCTATTGCCACCATATACACAAGGAAGTGCAACCCACTGCTCGCATCTGATACGGGAACCCCTAGTTTGAACCCGAAAACTAGAAAGCAATGAATGACTATTCCGTGGACTAGATAGACAGAGTAACTTATTTTGCCGATTGGTCGTATCCAGAATGTTGTCCATGGAAACTTTTTAAGAAGGCAGAATGTAATTATCGCAATCATCTGGGACAGGCTACTTAGTAGAGGTGCATCCGATGGAACGGAGAACATAGCCAATTTCAACGGCAGGTACACACAGAGATAAATCAAGAAAATCCCGAATACCCATCGCTCCGGCGTAGACTCATTCTTCTCGGTAACTTTTCGCAGAAAACTTCCGAACAACATAAAGGCAAGTGTCCCCGTTATTTTAGCTAGCTCGGCTAGCTCAAATGTGGGAGTCTCACGGTTTATGGCACGCAGAAGCTCCGCAATCAACGTGAACACAATAAATACCGTAGGAATTCCCCATGACGACCGGAAAAAGTTTTTATTCAGCAAGAAAACTCCGACCACTATATAGAAACACAACTCTATCTGCAGGGTCCAGTAGAGTCCCATCGCAAAAGGTCGCTCAAAAAAATTCGGTATGAGTAATAAATTTAGGGGAAAGTCCAGCCAGCTCACGTCTCTGCCCGAGAGATGCTGTTCTAGATAAAGTCCGAATGGAATTGATAGAACGAAGAGAGGATAAATTCTTAAAAATCTTCTTTTAATATAGATTTTCAGATAGTTTTCATTGGTGGTGTCTACAGCAAATGGAATCAGATAGCCGCTAATAATAAAAAACAGTGTTACGCCTATCTTTCCAAGATCTAAATTCCATAGAAAAACAAACGCGATCGCGTTTTTCAAATCGGAATCAGGGAACAAAGTAAAAAACGACTCGTTAATATGGCCTAGCAGTACCAAGATCACTGCGATTGCTCGAGCTCCATCGAGAAAATGGAGACGCGCCTCTGGCATATTCACCCGCTACTTTCCTTCAATTAAATATTTCCTGTTTAAATCTTTTGCGATTAAGTACCCAAGAAACAACGCAAGAAAGTGGCCCTCTGCTAAATCCCAGATGTAACTATTAATAGCTGCCCCAGCAAAGAAGCATATCAAAACTACAGCATAAACACCCGATTTCTTATCCTGACGATATCCCGCGCTCAAGGAAACCCAGATGAGAGATAGATAAAGCATCAAGCCTACAGACCCCCCCTGAACGGCCTGCAACACAAGCTCCGAGTGCGGCTGTATTCTAGCGCCCTGATACTGCGGTAACTGCAGCAGGCTTTCAGAATACCCCTGAGCGTAACTGGCTACCCCAGAACCGAATATGGGGTTATCTAAAAATATATCGAGCCCGACTTTATACCAGTGGAGCCTCGCACTTACGCCACCGACTTGGTCACTTATAAGTTCGCTCGATACCTGCACCAATCGCGTTGACATGTGGTTCGATAAAAATATAGCCGCAACAAATAATAGTCCCGGAATTAATAAAATCCTAAAAGCGTGACCAAATTCACGGCTATAAAATCGAATTAATGCGAGTGAGGTTACGGCAACTATAAAGACTAGATATCCGGTTCGTCCAGATAATGCAACCAGGGCTAGGATGGCTAATAAAGCCATTAAAGCATACTGAAGGTTTCTTCTCTTTTGGTCCACCAATACGCTGGAATAAATCAACAGTGCTGCAAAAATATAGAATGCCCCTTGTGTTATTCGGTTTCGTCCAACAATCGGCTCACTAGAACCTCCAATGTTAAAGAAGCCCAAGTTTAGCCCTTGACTACCGAACACACCCCCCCAAGCAGCCGATGCAACTATCGCAACAACTATATTTCCATACACAAACGATCGCAGCAGCGAGTTTGGATCTCTATTCAGTACTACAAAAGGCAATGCCACGAAAAATGGGATTAGAAGTTTTCGATATTTCGATATTCCTTCAAGAATTTCTTCCCCCGGTGCGGTAGACCAAACGATTGTTAGAGCTAACCAGGCAAATAGAGCCATTGCACTCAAGCAAATGGGGTGCCTGAGAGTCTTCGCCAAACTATCCTTTGTAATTAACAAAGCGCTTGCCAACGTGGCAACAAAGGAAAAGAAAAGCGACAGAGCCGTTGAAAATGGAAGCACAAAAGCTAAGCAACACCAGCTAATGATGGATACCCTTCCGATCCAATCCTTTATAGTACTGAGCATTTTTCGGTCAAATCTTGTTCTATCTGGGAATATTAAAGAGGGTCTATCGTCTATAACCTGCGAGGCTTCAGCCTGCCTTATTTGACCGTCTAATCCAATAATAAGTTAGTAGAAGGCCCTGTACTGTACAAAGCATACCGTAAATTAATGATGCTAAAAACCCCTCTTCTACACTTAAGCCAGCTCCCGTCAGGAAAAAAACAGCACCAAGCTCTCGGGGGCCAAATCCGCCGATTGAAAGCGGTAGTGTAGCCATAATGAATATCCCTGCTGACACGCAAAAAAGCAGCACCCATGAGAAGTCTGGTGTTACTGCGCGAATACATAATCCAAAAGCGACTAATACGGATAGCTGCACACCGAGTGAAAGTGTAGAGCTTTTCAAAAGCACGTTAAAAAGCTCTTTTGCAAATACCCCAGCAAGAATGGGTGCCAGCGCTAAGAGCCCTAATAAGAATTGATATGACGTTATCCAATACAGCGCTTTCTCATCTGTCCACAGCGTCAGTAGTGTGGAAAATATTCCTGCAATCGCCGATATAGTCGCGAGAATCCATACGCCACTTAGGCGATCAGCCAAAACGGTTGTGATTGCAGTTTTGTTATCAACATTAAGCTGCTTCAATGACATTACACGCCAGGCATCACCACCCAATATGCCGCCAGGCACTACCGCACTTGTTGAAATTCCCTGAGCGTAAGCTCGCACAGCGTAATCTATTGAAATGTCGACGCCGTAAATGGAAGCGATTTTTCGCCACCGAAGGGCGGATAGATAGCTTGAGAAAAAAAGTGCAACAAGACTAGGGGCTAGCCAAATTAAATTGACATTCCTAGTATTCGTGATTATCTCTTTCAACTCTAGGTTGAAGAAAATTACTAAAAGCAGTCCCATTCCAAAGAACGGCTTTACATATTTTTTGAATTGCCTAAACGCCCTCAACATCGGCTTTCTGCTCGCCGTTTCGCTTCAGAATGTATTGTTTGCGACCTTGAGGCTCATGATAGATTCGAATTAACAACTCACCGATAAGACCTGTACCTAACAATTGGACGCCCACCAAGGTAAATAGTACGCCGAACATGAGAAGTGGGCGGCCACCAATATCATGTCCCAAAGCAAACTTTTCAAATAAAAGCCACAATAAAGTGCCAATTCCGGTCACGAGAAGTATCACTGCAACGCCACCGAATGCATGAATTGGTCGATGTAAAAAACGCATCGTGAACCGAATCCACAAGAGGTCGAGAAGCACCCGAACGGTGCGATCAATTCCATACTTTGATACTCCTGCGACGCGCGCTTGGTGCTTTACCGGTATCTCAATTATTCTTGCCCCAGCCTCGACGGCAAGTGCAGGTATAAATCGATGCAGCTCGCCATATAGTTTTAAGTTAGAGATTACAGAGGACCGGTAAGCTTTTAAAGCACACCCGTAATCATGTAACTTTACTTTTGTAACGGCTGATATTAATGCGTTCGCAAACTGAGAAGGTATCTTTCGAGAGAGGGTGGCATCTTGGCGAAATTTTCGCCAACCGCTGACGCAGTCCACTGAAACATCCTCGTCTAAAATTGTTAGCATTACAGGTATATCTGCAGGATCGTTTTGTAAATCTCCGTCTAAAGTAACAATATAGTTCCCATTTGCCTGATCAAACCCCGCCTGTAATGCTGTGGACTGCCCATAATTACGAATCAAGGCTAGACAAATAAGCCATGAGTGATGCCTTTGGAGTTTTTGCATTGCGAAGTCAGATCCATCCCGCGACCCGTCATCCACTAAGATCAATTCAAACGGCCGTCCTGTAGGCAACATCGCTTGACCCACTGCAGAGATCAAGGCGTCAAGATTTTCTACTTCGTTATATACAGGAATGACAATAGAAACTTTGTTCAAAGCTAGTCTCAGAATTGAATGTGGATGGTCGTTATCATAACCTGTTAGCGCTCTTCAATGAACTCAAAAATGCGCAATCGCTCATCATCCGCGCCAATTTTTGTTGCGCTTAAGCCTTGCGTCTTAATCTCTCTAAGCATTCTGTAGCCTGGAATTGTGGGAATAACCGGTATCGATTTCGGCTTGACAAGCTGCAGCAAAACAAGCGGCTGTTTTGCATTAAGTGAATGCTGTTCGAGATCCAAAAACCAGGTGTAATGGCTATCTTTTCTGCTCTCTGGATTCCATGCGTACGGAGTCCGAATGACAGGAAAGCCATACGCGGCAATCGCAGCAAGAAGTCGTCGATCTTCGGCCGCTACAACCGCATTGGGCGATACGTTATTTTTCGCCCACAGGGCGACCTCCTTCCAACCCCGCATTTTCTCAAGCGCCCGAATATGATAGCTGTGCGGTGCCGGCATCCAAAAAACAATCTTTGGCCCATGAATTAATAGAACCGACAACGTAAGGCCTAATGCCGTTGAAAAGGCGAGTATAGATATGCGCCACTTACGATTTTTAGCAAAGTGATTAGAACTAAGCAGCATCGAAACAAGAATACTACCGGACAAATAGGCTGGGGCTGCCCAATTCGCAAAAGACCGACTTGAAAAAGCCTGGAATAGCGCGAGCGCCAAAATGGCCCAGGTCATCAAGTACATCAAAACAATCAAGCTCACTGACTTGTCATAGGCCAATGTTACGAACTTGGCCCGCATTTGCTTATTGATCGCTACGATAATCGAAAATAGCAGAACAAGGAACGCAAGCGGCCCAAAAAGACCGAACTGTGCCGCCAGAAATCCGCCGGTCGACGCAATGCGGCCAACCAAAGTAATATCGCTTGGCTTATCTCTAGTAAGTTGAGCTATCTCTAAATGATGCGCAAAGGTAGGGAAATGGTTATTTATGTTCCACAACAGATTTGGCAAAAAGACTAAGAAGGCCGCGAGTACTAAAATCCACGGCCCAACCTCTCGCAGTCGCTTTGCCCAAAGTAGGTAAAAAAATGCGCTTAGCAAAAAAGCCGCCATAGAGTACTTTGAGAGTAAGCCCAATCCAACCAACATACCGCACGCAAGCCACGTAATTCGGTTAAATCTCTGTGACCGCAGTGCCAGCAAGAAAGTCCAGAGCGCTAGTGACCAAAACATCACGAGCCATGCATCTGTTGTTACAAAAATCGAGTAAAAGCCAACGAGTGGCGAAGTAATAAAGATAATTCCTGCCCAGCTAGAAGTGCTTTTATCTCGGGTGACCTGGTACGCAGAACCAATTACGCCAAGAGCGGCGATAAGAAAAGCAAGCGGCTGAAACGACCTAGCGCAACCTTCGAGGTTCACAATTCCCAAATACGAGCAAGCACCCTGGCTAGTCGCAATCGTCCAAGCGATAAACGGCGGCTTAGAGTAGTACCCAGCAGCCAAAGAATGTGACCATCCCACATACTGAGCTTCGTCAACCTGAAACGGCAATGGATCTACAAATCCCGCTACCATGCGATATGCGGTGAGTGCGAAAAGTACTGCGACCCAAGGCCAGAAGAGGCGCTGTCTTATATGCCCCGAATTACCGAATACGAACAACTTGTAGACCTCCTTGCGACCAAAGATGCTCCACTTCAGGTGGCGAGATAGAAGTTGAGTAAAGTCGTTTCTTCAAGAGATCATTGTCTTTTGTATGCATAACTACCACACTGCCGGGAGTTGGATCGCCTGGTTTGATGATCCTGCTTGCCTCAAAAGACAGACTCGGGGCAGTTAGTCGCCATGTAATCACCACCCCCGTTTCGGCGCGCACAACATTTGCCGCACCAATGATCGGACTTCGAAAGGCATCTATCACGGGGAGTGCTAGTCCTAGGTACAGAGTGGCGCAAAATATGGCTCCGCCCAAGAAGATACTTTCAGACCTATGCCAAATGCTAAGTGGAATTATTAAGAATACCGGCAGCAAGAACCAGTATGCGCGAGTTTCGATAATTTGAGCCGCACTTGAAAACACGTGACTGTAATAAGGATCTGCGATTAATTCGGGAATATTTCTCCACCAAAGAGGAGCGCTTGAAAGCATCAGAGTGCCCACGAGCGAGAATGCGCGCTGCGCAATAAAAATTGGCGCAAAAGTGCTGTGCTTGCTAAGTGTCTTATCAACTAAGAGTCCCATCAATACCAATACGCCTGACAGCCCATAAAACCCGTAGTGCGGCAGTTTTGTGGCCGAGAATGTAAAAAAGATGACAACAAACAGGAAAATACCCCAGCACATCCAGACGGGTTTTTCCTGCCAGAAACGGTAGTACGGGATAGACACCACCGCCCACAGTAAGATTGGGGCCCAGGGAAGGAGGGCGACAAGCGTCCAAATTGGGTAATACCATGGCCCATAGGAAAAGCCGTGCATTGTGGAGGTAAACCGCCCCAAGTTATGGGTGCCGAAAAACCCCAGAAGAAATTCCTGCCCTTGGGCATCAAATTGCAACCAGTACCAGGGCCCCGCTATCGCCAAGACGATCAGCCAGGGCCGGAAATCGGCCAAAAGCCTCCAAAACCGCCTCCAGCCCTCTTTGCCGAGGCTTAACGCAGCCAACACGGCTCCGGCTCCGGGGACCAGCAATGCAATCGGCCCCTTTGCCAGCATCCCAAGCCCGATCCAGCACGCCGCCCAACGCGCCCATCTCCGAGCCTCAGTGGGCCCTTCTGGCTCATAGAAGGACTTCCATATAAAGAGCAAGCTCAAAGCGAGAAGGGCGTTTAGAAGAGCGTCGGCCGTAGATGCCCTAGAAATAGCCAAAACGCCTAGCGAAGTTCCCGAGAGGATTAAAGCCGAAAGGCCTGCCCTCTCGCCCGTCGAATCGGGTGAAATACGTCGAGAAATCGCCCGCGCCCAAAACCCAATCGATCCTATCCAGATAATTCCGGCAAGTGCAGACGGCAACCTCGCTGCCCAGGCGTTGACCCCAAAAACCGAAAAACAGACCATTTGTAGCCAATGAATAAGGACCGGCTTATCAAATCGTGGGGCATCTAAAAGCCAAGGGGAGACCCAATCCCCCCGCTCTAGCATCTCGCGAGAGGCTTCTGCGAAGGCTCCCTCATCTAAGTCTGTCAAGGGTACCGCACCAAGACCACCAAAAAAAAGAACAAGAATGAGCACTACCGCCCAAGGGGGTGTCAAACTCATGTAATCGAACCGACTTTTACTCATAACTTCTCATATTCTAAAATCGAATAGTGAAACTTAGTCCAAAAAAGATACTTATCATCGCCACCAGACAAATCGGAGATGTCCTAATCACGACACCACTGATCCGTCGAACGCGGCAAATATGGCCCGAAGCGGTAATTGACGTTCTTGGGTATGAAAACACTATGGGTATGCTATCGGGAAATCCGGACATTCAAACTGTAATCGAGTCATCCGAGCACCCAAAATGGCGAGAATATAAAGAATTAATAAAAAAACTATTCAGAAAATATGATCTAGCGATAGTCAGCCAACCAAGTGATCGAGCACATATTTACGGTCTAATTTCCGCAAGTAAACGTATTGGAATAGTACCTCCTGAAGCAGCTCATAACTGGTGGAAACGGTTACTTTCCCGACACTCGATCACACTAAACTACATGTCACAGCATGTTGTTCATGAACGCTTTTCTCTACTAGCGCCGTTTGACTCAAATTTACGACGCTTTCCAGAAGTCTGCCCGCCAGGCTCAGTAAAGCTACCTCCGGAAATTCAACATAAACTAGAACGCATTTATGTGGTGATTCACGCGACTCCAATGTGGCGATTTAAGAGGTGGCGGACGGACGGTTGGGCACAATTGATAAAGTTTCTTATTGCAAAGAATATACAAGTTGTTTTGACAGGGTCGACTTCCCAGCAAGATTATAAGATCAACGAAGAAATCCGAAAAAAAATAGTATCCGAATCGGAGAATATCTCGACTCGCCAGTTACTCGACCTCTCAGGAAAACTTCGATTAAGCCACACAACAACGCTTTTGCAGGGTGCTATCGGATACATCGGCGTTGACACCTCGATAACACACCTAGCTGCATCTTGCGGCACAAAAACGATAGCGATTTTTGGTGCAACACCCCCTACGAATTTCGGGCCTTGGCCAAAGAACTTCCAAGGGCAACAGCCATGGAAGACAGTCGGAACAAGTGATGCCAGTGGACTGCGCGTCCAAACACTCAACAATGTTCGGATTATTCAAGGTCCCGGAACATGTGTACCCTGCCGTAAGTCTGGTTGTTTAAATAAATTCGATAGCCATTCTGATTGTCTAGAAAATTTAACTGCTCAACACCTAACTCCGCTTGTGCTGCCTCACTTTAATCTCCATTTTGGCTCATCGTGAAAGTATCGCTTTTTACATTTCTACGAAACGGCGTGAAGTTGGGCTATCCTTTTCTCGAAAGTATTCGTTCCGCCTTGCCGTTAGCTGACGAATATATTGTCGCACTTGGTCCCTCCGATTCTGACGAACAACACAGCACATTAGCGGCGCTTGAATCACTTAACGAACCAAAAGTTAGAGTTTTGAGAGTGCAATGGAACGAGCAAATGAAGACGGCGGGCTTCGTGTATGGGCAACAAAAAATGTTGGCGCAGTCTCAATGCTCTGGAGATTGGGCTTTTTATTTAGAGGCCGATGAGGTTCTTCATGAGAATGATCTAGGTGCAATCTGGACAAGCATGCAGCGGCATTTAGATAACCCCGCCATAGAGGCATTAGTATTTGACTATATGCACTTTTTTGGTTCACCTCAATACACTGCAATTTCTCCGGGGTGGTATCGCCGAGCGCCACGAATTATTCGAAACACAATACGAACGATCGCGTGTGATGGGCTTTTTTGGAATGTAGTTGTGAATAATCAAAAAATGCGATGGCCAAATGCCGCCCTCGCTCATGCGACGATCTATCACTACGGTCATGTTCGATCGCTAGACGCGATGAATCGAAAGCAAATAGCTGTCGAACGTTATTGGAATAAAGTTCCAAGTCAAATGGACCGATACAAGCTTGACCCAAAAGCCCTCAAGTTCTTCACAGGGAGTCATCCACTTGTGATGCGCGACTGGCTTTCATCTAAAGCAGACAAGAATTTTTCCCCGGATTTGAGCTATATCCTTTCTAGCCGTGACAAGCGTCATCGTGCTGCAATGGTAATTGAGCGACTTCTTAATATTGACCTAAGCCGCAAGCACTTCAGACTGGTGGTTCGTGACTAAGCCCTCGATCGCAGTAATTGTCACTACATACAACCGCCCGAAGGCTTTGCGTTGGGTTCTCGAGGCACTAGCCCATCAGACAGTCGTCCCTAGTATGGTAATTGTCGCCGACGATGGTTCTCACGGGGAGACGAGGGAGCTAGTCTTATCAATCAGCGAGGCTTGGCAATTGGGCTCTCCCTTTCCGAGACTTAAGCACGTTTGGCATTCTGATGATGGATTCCGAGCCGGGCAGATCCGTAACACAGCAGTTGCGTGTGCACTCACGAGCGAGTTAGATCGTCCGAATCAAATTATTTTTTTGGATGGCGACTGTATTCCACTACCGTCTTTTGTACGGCGGCATAGTCAGCTACTTGGAAGACTATGGGGTCCGGTATGCGTCGCCGGAGGAAGAGTCTTACTTAATCAGGCGGCCACCGCAGAGTTGGAATACAAGTGTCATAACCCCACCAAGAGAGACTATTTGGAGCTTGTTTCCTTCGGTTCATTGCTCAGGCGGCGAGTGTTAGGGCAACTTAATCGGGTTGTGACGCTTACCTCCCTGCCAGATGGCCCATGGCGCTTGATGCAGCCGAACCGTTGGCACTTGGCTCGTACCTGTAATCTATCTCTGTGGACAAAAGATTTTCTAGCGGTCAACGGATTTGACGAAAACTACCGAGGATGGGGACTTGAAGATTCCGATCTTGCCATTCGTTTAAATCGATTAGGAGTTAGAATCGTCAACGGGCGGTTTGCAACGAATGTCATTCACTTGTGGCACCAAGAATCCGATAGAGCTGGGCTTAAGAATAACCAAGAATTGTTAGCCCGTGCTTCATCAGCGCCAATCCGATGCGAAAATGGCATCCAAAGCCGATTGGGGGGCTCACAATGGGGTTGAGCGTAGTAATTATTACCAAAAATGAGGAGCTTAGCCTCACAAGCGCGCTCCAGTCAGTAGATTTTGCAGACGAAATCATTGTTTTAGATTCGCATAGTACGGACCAGACACGTGCAATATCAGAGCGATTTGGTGCAAGATTTTTGGAGTCGTCCGACTGGCTCGGATTCGGTGTCCAAAAGAATCGTGTACTTGCCGAGGCAAGCGAGGATTGGGTATTAAGTTTAGATGCTGACGAATGGCTTAGTGCTGACCTAGCAAAGGAGATTCAGGCCGTAACTAAGTCACGTACTTTGCAACCCGAAGTTAATGGCTACTGGATGAGGCGGTTATCCATATTCGTTGACAGGCCCATGCATTTTGGAGACTGGGGAGGCGACCGTGTTCTGAGGTTATTCAGGAGATCCAGCGGGAGGTTTTCGGAAGATGCCGTGCATGAGCGCTTATTGTTAGATGGTAAACACTCGGAATTGCACGGGTTTTTACATCATCACCCTATCAAAGTGCTCAGCGATTCGAGGCGAAGAATGTGGCGCTATAACCTAACGGCAGCAAGGAGCCGTTTTGTGGGAAGGCCCGTGGGTTGGATAAGCCCCTGGGTTCACGCTGGGTGGTCTATTTTTCGCGGACTCGTTTTGCGGCTAGGTTTTTTGGATGGTAAACGGGGGCTTCAATTGAGTTGGTATAACTCTAAAGGGACATTTATCCGCTATGAGGCCGCCCTCCGACGTCAATGCTCGCATCGACCTGCGGGGCTTAAGCGCTTGCGCGCTTATTTGAGCTTATTCCTCTTCGATCACGGTGTCCTGCGAAGTATTTACAGTAATAACTTCGCTATCCCGGGGCCGCTTTTTAGATGTAACCAGCCAAGTCCAGGCAAGTTACTACGCTATGCTCAGAGGCTTCGTATCAAAACAGTGGTCAACTTACGAGGCGCAAACCCGCAACTGGGCTGGTACCAGCTGGAGTCACACACCTGCCAGTCCCTAGGAGTACGATTAGTGAATACGCAGGTCCATTCTCGCGGGCTGCCGACTCGTTCGCGTATTCACGAACTCAAGGAAATTATTGAGAATATGGAGTTGCCAGCTATCGCTCACTGCAAGTCAGGAGCTGATCGGGTCGGATTTTTCAGTGTCTTATTTCGACACTGGCGCTTAGGAGAACCGATTGAAACCGCCAGAGACGAATTACACTGGCGATTTGGGCATTTTCGCAGTGCCAAGACCGGTGTCCTAGATTTCTTTTTTGAGGCATATCTCAACACGCGAGAACCAAAACAGAGCTTCATAAACTGGGTAGATTCGGTATACGACCGTGAAACGCTCGAGGCAAAATTTAGGCCAAGGGGGCTAGCGGACTTCTTCGTAAACGTGGTCCTACGTCGCGAATGATCAATCTTTCAGAACTGAGGATTTACTTAAGGCTTCTCAGCTATGTGAAGCCGTATTGGCGAATTACGTTAATAGCTCTTGTTGCGATGGTTTGCACCGCAATCATCGAGCCGATCATTCCTGGACTGATGCGCCCGTTAGTCGACCAGAGTCTCATCGGCAACGATCGTACCAGTATGTGGCAAATCCCGTTGTTTATTTTTATGGCTTTTGCTGGCAAAGGCGTAGCAGACTATGTCGCAAACGTAGCAAGTCAGTACGTAGCCCAGCGTGTGATGGAGGACATCCGGCGAAGCGTCTTTTCGCACTCCTTAAACCTACCAATTGGATACCATCAGCTCGAGCCTAGCGGTCGTATGCTTACGCGAATAACCTACGATACCGCAACGATTGGTGAGGCGGTATCAACAGCTTGGGTAATTATTATTCGAGATAGTCTCGTGATCCTAGGGCTATTAACATTCCTAATCTATACCGCGTGGCAACTAGCTATAGTCGTTTTAGCGATAGCCCCCTTGGTTGCCTTACTTTTGCGGTATGCAAGTAAACGAATTCGGACATCAAGTGAACGCGTACAAAAATGGATGGGGAGACTCACGGGTTATATTTCCGAGGCTTTCTTGGGCCTTAAAGAGATCAAGATCTTTAGTAGTGAGTCTAAGCAACAGGCTATTTTTGGGGAGATAAGCAGGAACCTGCGCCAGGAAAATATGCGAATTATTCGCGTACAGGCCCTGAATGTTCCGCTCGTGCAGGTATGTGCAGCATTTGCTGTTTCTTTTGTAATCTACTTTGCATCTATTTTAAGTGCCAGCAGTTTACTCACGCCCGGGGAATTTGTTGCGTTCATTACCGCAATGTCGATGATTTTTGAGCCAATTCGACGTCTCACTAACGTCAACGCTGCGCTGCAAAGGGGGATCGCCGGAGCTCAGTCAATATTTTCGTTGCTCGATCAATCTGCTGAGAAGCAATTTAAAACGCAGCCTCTAGGTCCGGAAGCGGAATCCGGCTGCGTTGCTAGGGGTTACGTACAGTTCAACTCCGTATCCTATCGTTATCCAGGCCAAAGCGTATTCGCTCTGCGTGAATTCAACCTAGTGATGCAGCCGGGTGAGTCTGTAGTTATTTACGGCCCCTCAGGTGCAGGGAAAAGTACGTTATTTCACCTATTAGCAAAATTTGCAACGCCAGAAAGCGGCGAGATATTACTCGATGATAAACCGATAGATACATGGGATTTACACAGTTTACGTGCCAACATTAGCCTAGTAAGCCAGCACGTAATGTTGTTCGACGGTACCATCAAAGAGAACGTTGCAATGGGAAATCCAAATGCGAGTCTTGATGAGATAATTCAAGCATGCCGTGCCGCTAACGCATGGGAGTTTATTGAGCGCCTGCCAGATGGACTTAATACGCCACTGGGTGTGCTTGGCAATGCATTATCCGGCGGGCAACGACAACGAATCGCTATTGCCCGAGCGTTTTTAAAGGACTCGACAATCTTATTGTTAGACGAACCAACTAGCGCATTAGATCGGGAGAGCGAAGGCGTTGTGCTCGAGGGACTACAAGCGCTGATTCGGGGACGCACCACGCTGATCGTCAGTCACAGTCCTGAGCGGCTACTCAAGGTAGATCGGTTTATTCGGTTGGATAGTGGTTCAAATACTTAGGATTCCCAGACAAAGCATTGTCAGAATTCGTGACGTGGCGCTTCATCTGTACACATATTGCGCTGAGTAACTCAGACGTTAAATATCCGCTAAGGGACTTACTGCACTTTGAGAATACTATCTCAGAGTTGACGCATCCAACCGGCCTCCATTGCTGAAATAGCGCAGCCGAGTCTGCGTATACAGCAACCAAGGGGACGTCATAGGCACATGCGACATGTACTAACGACGTATCCGGTGTTATCAGTAGCGCCAATGAGCTTACGACTGCGCACGTGTCAAGCACGCTTGTGGTTGAATCTACAACTCGAAGGTCTGATAAATCGGCATCTCTTAGGATTCGATGGAGCCTTAGCTTTTGATTTGGAGCGCTTAGAATAAGAATATTTCTCTCGTCACAACCGTGTCTGCGGAGTTCCGTGGTTATCCGAATCAAATCTTCCTCCCGAAGACACATCTGCGGACGCCCACCGAATAGATTAATTCCGATTACTGGCTGCATCGTGCCCGTGAGACTCTTGTCTCTAAATGCATAATTTGAGCCAGTTAGGTACACCCTATACTTCTCGTATTGCGCGATTGGGGCAGCACTTAAGAGTGTCGCCAGGTCCTGGTAGACGTATGTAAGCGGCTGATTTACGTCAGCTGCGCCAAATTTATCGTACGCCGTGAGGTCTTCAGGATCTACGCCATAGCGGTGTCCCTTTTTCGGTGACACGGCATATCTCGAGCCGATTAACCGGATCTCAAGTAGAGATCTCCAGGTTATGCTGTGATTTAGGTCGAAGATAAGATCGGGACGGCTTTTTCGTAAGGCTAATATAAGTAGTGTCTTTCTAAAAATACTTTTCGGATAGACATGGACCGAATCGACGTCAGGAGAATTTTTTAATATTTCTGCGTTTTTATCCGAGGCGAGTACCTCTATGCGTATGTCTTTTATGCGACTGCGAAGTGCGAAAAATAGCGGTGTCGTGACCACCATATCACCGATTCGGTCATACCTCAGTATCAAGACGGTTCTAACACTCTCAGGTCGCCAGTCCATTCTTTTTTTTGATCCAAGGCGCCTAAGGGTCAGGGCTTTTAATGGTATAAGTATTTTTTTTAACATTCCTACAGTTGGGCTCTGTTGGTCTTTTTTAAATGATATCTGCGTCTATTCGGGGCTTACTAATTCGTCTTTGTAGGCGAAGCTGGGTCATTGATACGGGCCTGTTTGTGCCGTCGGATCAGACACGTTACTTACACTATGAAGCATTTCGAGTCGTTAGGGTGTTTAAGTATTTTAAGCGCTATATGTTTTTTATTTTTACGGGTCAGCGCTTTCTAGAACAGTCGCGGATTCCCACGAATGCCAAAAAAGTACTATGGGTCAATCTCACAGCGGCGAGTATTGGTGACGCCGTCATGGATACGGCTTCGAGGGTCATTATGTCTAATTTTGAGATGGAGTTACTTACCAGTTCGCGCAACTCGGAAGTCTTTTTCGCAGATCCCATTTTTCGTGAGGTTCATACGAGTGTGCAGACAGCGCGAGTGTCGCATCAGGCCCGGCGGTTTGATTTTTGTATTATCGATTCGTACTCGCCGCGCTCTATTGTCCCAAAGCTCCTAATCGCGCCTCTAACGCCATTCGCTGGACTCTATGGCTTCCTGAATGGATTTGAGGTTCACCGAACCTATTTCAGCTTCTATCGTGCGATGCGCTTACTCGAACTTCGTCAGTTAAGTGGCGTACAGGTTCGGCAGTATTTGTGGGGCAAGCGTAAGGATATCAATACTGAATCCAAACGCTTGAGAGTTGCTATCGCGATTGGTGGAGAGTGGGAATTTCGGCGGTACAGAGAGTGGGTTACAGTTATCGAGGGGCTGATGGGCAAGTTCGATGTGGTCTTGGTAGGATCGAAAAACGGCGTTAAGGAGGCTCGGATCTTGGTGGGGCGGTTCCCCTCGTGTATTTCGTACGTCGGCTCCTGCACCCTACCGGAGGTCGTGGACGTCATTTCTGAGTGCGATTTTTTTGTTGGGGCGGATGGCGGCTTGTGGCACATCGCCTCTGGATTAAATAAGCCATCTGTAGTCTTATTCGCTGACTGTCAGTTATTCGATGAGAGCCTTGGGGCCGTCAGCCGAATTACCCGGGACCTGGTGTGTGTCGACATAAGCCACCCGGTTGAAGTCTCAGCCATTTCGCCCAAAGCCATACTAAAAGCAGTGCGGCAGTTGTCTAAACTTATTGCGGAAAACCGTTTAGTCACCGAGAAGCGCGCGAGGAGCTAAAGCGGAAGGCGCTAGTAATTTGGGGTTCGGCATAAGGAGGGAACGAAGTAGCGCTGGTGTTTCTGTGAATTTCTAGCAGGAACCTAATAATTAGGCTCCTGCCAAGAAAACGCCCCCCAAACACCAAGGGGGCGGGCATCAACAATTAGAACGTGTGACGAACGCCAACCCAAGTTGCGGTGGGATCAAAACCGTTCGTTTGAGCGGTAGGCATATCGTTAGCGCCCAGAGAATAAGAAGCGTTGTTCTCATTCTTCACAGTCGCATAAGCGGCATAGGCAGTCGTGCGCTTACTGAGGGCCTTTGTTAGACCGACCGAGAAACCTTTCGCTTTGGCTAAAGTTGCGCTCGCGTCATTCTTGTAAAAATGATAAGAGCCAACTAATGCCAAGCCGCCGTCGAGGGGAACAGAAGCTTGAGCGACAGTTACTTTGTGCGTCGCCGCTGCAGCTGAATCGTCTTCCGTAAACTTGTTGTAAGACAGACCGACCCTAGCCACGCCGAGGTCATAATTAGCACCCATCGTTGTGGAAGTAGCCTTCGCGGTTGCAGCGATCTCACGTGTGATATGACCAGCGCCTATTGCCAACGGGCCCTGAACGTAGTTCGCACCGATTGCAGTTTGATCTCCCGTTGCCGCTGTTGTTGTTGCTGTTGCTGTAAACCCTGCGGAGTTGTTCACGTACGACTGGTAGACCTGAGCGGTAAACCCGTTAACAGTTGGCGAAGTGTAAGCAACGGCGTTGTCCGTAAAGTCGGCCAACATCCGCGTGCTGATGCGCGTGCCTGTGGTATTCACGAGGGTCGCGTCTAAGCTTCCGACGTTACCTGCGAGGCCGATGTTACCGATGAAGGAACCGGTGCCGCCCGCATTGCGTGCGAGTGCGCCAAAGCGACCCAAGGTAACTGCGCCGAAGCCGCCAGACACTCGTAGAAACGCTGTTCCAGTATTGGACAAGTTCTGTGAGGCTGATGAGCCGTCTTTCGTTGAGAACATTGCAGGCTCTGTCTCGTACTGGAATTCAGCTTTCAATCCGCCGCCCAGATCTTCGCTACCGCGAAAACCAATTACGTTCGTGGACAAAACACCACCGAAACCCGCAGTTGCACTGCCCGCGGAAGAAGTCTCTTTGGAACCAACGGCTTGGTCAAGGGTTCCATAAACACTCACGTTTTGAGCAAAAGCGGGTACGGCAACTGCTGCCGATACTGCCAGAGCTAAAAGGCTTTTTTTCATAAAGATCTCCAATTAGAAAAGTAAAGTTGGATTCATCACCAACGAATGGATTGTCTTCCTTAGGCCACTGCTGGGGCAAGGACGTAATTGGTTAAAAGTCCGCTTTTCGAGAGAAGTGTTGCCTTAAAACAACTTAGGTAAGTGTTCGACCACTTTTTTTGATTTCCAGAGGGTCTCTGACGCCTTCACTCTCCGAAGGCCAAGCCTCTAAGCGGTTCAGTTGCGTCGCAACAAGGAGTAGCTTATCCTTCGAACTGTCTCCTCCGCCTCCTCGGTGGATTTTTTCCCGGGCCCCTGGGGCTCGGGATCTTTTCTTGAGGATGTTCGTTCTCAGGGGTTGTCCGACCACCAGAAAACCGATACCCTAGAGGGCTTTCCAAAAAACTTAAGGGGCGCAACGTTTGCCCGTTTTGATTGAGATGATCATGAAAACCTTTTCAGCAAAAGCAGAAACCACCCAGCAGGATTGGTATGTGGTCGACGGCACGAATGCAGTGTTAGGGCGGCTTGCCACGACCTTGGCCCACCATTTGCGCGGTAAACACAAGCCAGAGTTCACGCCCCACGTAGATACAGGTGACTTCATTGTGGTGGTCAATGCCGACAAGATTCGTGTGACAGGCAAGAAGGCCGAAGACAAAAAATACTTCCGTCACTCCGGTTATCCTGGCGGAATCTCTGAGACAACGTTTGGCAAGATGCAGAACAGGTTTCCAGGCCGGGCCCTGGAAATTGCCGTAAAGGGTATGTTGCCGAAGGGGCCGCTTGGCTATGCGATGCTCAAAAAACTCAAGATCTATGCAGGCGATAGCCATCCCCACAGTGCGCAACAGCCCAAGTCACTCGCGGTCTAATTTGAATCGCTTTAGCTCTTAGATAGGTATTAGGAAAAAAATTATGGTCGGTGAATACAACTACGGAACGGGTCGGCGTAAAAGCTCAGTGGCCCGGGTGTTTATCAAAAGCGGCAAGGGCAACATTGTGGTGAACGGTAAGCCCTTAGATAAGTATTTCTCGCGTGAGACCGGCCGCATGATTGTGATGCAGCCCTTGGTGCTCACCAATCACAACAGCACCTTTGACATTATGGTGAACGTTCATGGTGGGGGCGAATCCGGCCAGGCCGGTGCAGTGCGCCACGGCCTAACCCGGGCCCTGATTGATTACGATGCCGTGCTAAAACCTACTCTTTCAAAAGCAGGGTTGGTCACCCGAGATGCGCGAGAGGTTGAGCGTAAGAAGGTAGGTCTGCATAAGGCGCGCAAACGCAAGCAGTTCTCGAAGCGCTAAAAAGGCGCCTCCTCAGTCGGGGTTCAAAGCCGAAAAGTTTTACCCCTCGCAACAGACCCCTCCGAGATTTTCTCCGAGGGGTTTTTTGTTTCTGTACTATTTGAATTATGTCGATCAGAGGTGGGCGCCCATGGTGAGAGTTGGAATTGTCGGTGGCACAGGCTACACGGGCGTTGAGCTACTAAGGCTCCTTGCCCAGCACCCCCATGCGGAGATCATAGTTATTACGAGTCGCGCAGAGGCGGGGCTTCCGGTTACGCAACTTTTTCCTTCGCTACGCGGAAGCATAAACTTAAAATTTTCGGATCCAAAAGCCGCACCGCTGTCGGGCTGTGATGTTGTTTTTTTCGCAACCCCCCATGGGGTCGCAATGGAGCAGGCACGCGCTCTCCTGGATGCAGGCGTAAAAGTGATCGATTTGGCCGCAGACTTTAGACTTAAAGATCCAACAGAGTTCGAGCGTTGGTACAAAACACCTCACACCTGCACAGATCTTCTATCGCAGGCGGTTTACGGCCTGCCCGAAGTCAATCGAGAGGCGATACGCGCGGCAAGGCTAATTGGCCTGCCAGGCTGCTACCCAACAAGCGTCCAACTGGGGTTGCTACCGGTTTTGGAGCACGGCGGCTTAGTTGACACAACAAGCCTGATTGCAGACTGTAAATCCGGCGTGAGCGGCGCAGGCCGGAAAGCTGAGCTGGGAATTTTGATGGCTGAGGCGAGTGATAATTTCAAGGCCTACGCAGTTACAGGCCATAGGCACTGGCCCGAGATCACCCGGGGCCTGCGAGCGATCGCCGCAAGCGCGGGCAAGGCCCAGGGTGCCAATGACCTAAGAATTACCTTCGTTCCCCACCTCACACCCATGATTCGGGGGATTCATTCCACAATTTATGCAAGGGTATTAAGCCATGCCCAAGAGTTCGATTTCCAAAGGCTTTTTGAAGAGCGGTTTGCCCTAGAACCCTTTGTGGATGTGCTTCCCGCGGGGTCCCACCCCGAGACCCGGTCAGTGCGGGCGTCAAATTTCGTGCGAATCGCAGTTCACCGACCACCGGAAAGTGATCTTCTCGTAATCCTGGTGGTGGAGGATAATTTGGTGAAAGGTGCTTCTGGTCAGGCTATCCAATGCATGAACATTATGTTTGGTCTGCCAGAGACCGCTGGCCTCACCCATGTTCCGGTG
>JACCEB010272141.1_pt1 | contig 23073 bp, 26 predicted proteins | sample 7454761 | NCBI WGS metagenome assembly JACCEB01 (sample SAMN15323454, study PRJNA562643) | freshwater metagenome | isolation source: river surface water | place: USA:Blue River Watershed | collected 2017-08-18 | reverse complement strand
TACGACGTCTAATGGCCCAGTTGTGGTTTGGGGTAGATTGTTGTCCTACTCCAGCTTGACGTTCAAGACGCTCAAGTTCAGAACCTGCAGGAGGTGCAGTGTATGGACGCAATGGAGTTACTACAGCACCGGCGAGTTGACTCTCAGGAACACCCCATTCTTCAGCAGCTACTTGCTTGGCTACTTCTTTGCTGCCAGCAACAACTTCTATGCGACGATTGTTATCCCACTGAACATTCCACCAATACTTTTGGCCGCCAGTTTCGCCTTTCTTGAGCTTGCGTTCTAACTGTGCTTGACGAACAAAACTCTTCAGTGCCGCCTTGGGCAATTCTCCAGCTGCATAGCGACTAAAGATGTTTAGCAAGTCGTTTGTTTCTTTCTTTGGTTCCTGTTTGGCACCAGTGCGAGCTTCTCGACCCGATTGTTGACCAGTTAGCATTTTGTAGAGCTTCTTTTGATACTCTTCTTTATACTTGTTGGGATCTATAGCCGCGTCCATTGTCACAACCATGCGGTTGATTGTGTCAATCATTTTTTGTGGGTCATCAGCAATGATGCTCAAGTAGTCACCACCAGGCGAGCGGAACTCTATGCGATTGTCTTTGGTGTTGATACTGGTGAATTTGTCTGTGACACCAGAGTGCAGTAGTTTAGACGCTTCAGCATTCAACTGGCTCTTCATTTTGTCCAGCAACTCTTGGGCCTTTTCTGGCTTTTGATTTACCAGTTGTCGAACTTTTTCAATTGCAGGTTTGGCATAGCTATTGCCAATACGATCAAACTCACGCAAAACATATTCGTCACCAAGCAACAGTGCAGCCTTTAAGTAATCAAGGTTCTTTATGTCGTAGCCAGGAACTGAGATGTTGGTATGGATACTGGTCTTGTTGGATTTGCCGGTATAAACACCATTGTCTGCTGCCCATGCCTGCACTTTTTTCATTACTGTGCCAATATCTTCAAGTGGAATAGGAGGGCTAACAAATTCCAATCCAGCATCACTGCTTTCATTGCCTTCTAAGCTGCCATCGGGTTCAATGGCAAAGCAGTCATCGGGCTTGTTGCGTCCAATGTTGACCCACTCGCTGCCGTTCCACCGTTCGTAGTTACCGTGGTAACTGTCGCTGACTGCCACGCTGCGCATGCCCATGGCATTCATAAAGTTTAGTGCAACTTGTTTGACGTCTGTGTCGTCGCTGCCACTACTGGTATAATATGGCCAGGTTATATCTCCGCTGTAGTTTGATTCCACATCTGATGCATAGCGAATACCCTGATTTTCTAACCAATCTTGTTCGGAGTAGTCGTCCGCACGCTCTTCAGTGTATTCTTCTCTGGCATCGTCAAAGTTGCGGCCTTGATCGTCCCACTGTTCTTGAACATAGGATTCGCGTTTTTCTTCGATCAAGGCATACAGCATTTGGTCAAAGTCTTCACCACTGAGTTCATCCCCGTATTGTGCTTGTAATTCGTTACGTGCTTCTTGTTCGGCGTCCTCTTCATCAAACGGATCTTCGCGATCCAAGTAGTCTCGGAAATACTCAAAGCTGTCACCGCCGTTGTACCAGTCATTGTCTACTTGTTCGCTACGCCAGGTGTAGTAGTCCTCATACATTTGATCTCTGAGTCTGCGGATCTGGCCTGAACTGTTGTAGTCTCCGTCGTCAAAGAAGTTCACTGCATCATCAATGTCACGCACACGCTCGTCTTGATCATAGTCAGCTTCCATGTCACTATCGCCGGGCTCGTCGGTGTTGGGCACAATCATTTCAAACTCTAAGCCAACCTTGACGCCTTTGATGTCTCGGGCTAGTTTGGCCAAGTTCTTGCCGGTCATCTTGATTTCCATCAAGTCCTGTTCTTCAAATACTTGCAGCTCTTGCAGCAAACTTTCTGCTAACTCATTTTCCGCCACGTTGTAGGTAGGATCTGTTTTGATCTTTTTCATACCGGGTGGCTGATTAGGATCCTTGGGATCAATGTCAGTGACATCCAGGCCAGTGGCTTTTAGGTCTTTGATAAATTTGTGTTCAGTTTCCTCATCGCCAAAACTGACAATGGTACTTGGTGGTCCTGCGCCAAAGTCGTGCTTACCCAGACCTTTGAGATTGCTGATGTGTTGACCCAGTTTGTACCAGTCGTATACATCTGACACATCTACTTTTACTGTGCCAGCAGGCATGGTGGGAGGAGTCTCTGGTCCCAGCGGCTTGTTTAAATCTCTATACTTGCCTTGGCCTTGACTGGGCTGTGGCATACGGCCTTCACGTAGATTTGCTGACTTCATCAACAAACCTGGCTCGCCATTGCGACCAGTGTTCAATGCCAGCTTGTTGGCTTCCTTGCCAACTTGCCCAGGTTTGATGTCCACGCTCACTGCCATGGAGTAGCGTGGATCACGTGCTTCTTTTTTGTTCTTGGGAATGTAGCCACTGGCGTTTTCAAACATTGTAGGATTTTGATCAGCATAGTCCCGCATGATAACACCAGCAATGGCATGTGCTTGATTTTCCCAACGACTACCGGTTGCACCTGCTTCTCCAGGCAACTGACTCTCTTGATTCTGTCTGCAATGTACCAACTCGTGTGCTGTGGTACGCAAGATATCCATGACATGGCGGTTGGCCAAGTTTACTTCCAAGGTATGTGTTTCTGGTGTGTAGCGACCAAAGCTCTTGCTTTGTTTGCTCCACTCAGGATCAGTGTGCAACACAATCTCTGGCATTTGTGTAATACCCAGTCGATCAGCAACAAAGTCAATGAACTCGCGCACAGTGCTTTCGTTGTCATCTTCTGTAACAAACATAGCTGTGGTTGGGTTCACACCATCAGGTGATTCGTCTACAGGTTCTTCCAAGAACATCTTTGTAGTGGGATCAACTCCATCTGGACTTTCTTTGGTTGGCTGTTTTTCGGGTTGTTGTTTTTTCTTTTGCAGCTTGAACCATTCGTATTCATTGGCATTACGGAATACTTTTTCTTTGGGTTCTTCCACTGGTTTTTCGGGAACCTTGAAGTAGCTTTTGTAATTTTCTGCAAATCCGTAGGTCACACGTTGCTTGGGCTTGGCTAACTCTGCAAGACTCAATTCACGATCACGGGCTGCGTTTCTAGCGTCAATTAGCTTTTTAATATAACCGTTGGTTCTCAACAGTTTGAATGCCAAGTTGTCAGCACCCAGTTCGCCGTGCTTGTCAAGACTGTTTTGACGCATGGCTTTGATCTTTTTCATCAGTGCTGCCATGCTGTCGTGATTGCCAGAATCAACAGTGTCGTTGATACGTGCAGCTAGGTCTTCGTATTTGCTGCGAGTGCTGATATCATCTATTTCAGCTTTACGACGTTTTGGTACAGACACCCAGTTGTTGCGTAGCAAACTGTAAATGCCTTGGCTGTGATGTTCTTGGTTGGGATTTTGTACATACAATTCAACATCGTAACCGCCAATTTTGATGTTGTGTTGAGCATTGTATTGGAATTTTTTAGCATCAAACAATTCACGATACACTTCGCTGTGATCTGCTTCGGGCAGATCAATCACAAGATGTAGATCAATGTCTGAATTTGGGGTGTAATTATAGGCTGCATTTGAGCCTGATATTGTGATGTCTTTAACATCTAAGTCAGGGACACCTAAAAACTCTTGGAAATCTCTGGCAATTTCCAACAATTTGTCACGCACATCTGTGCGCAAATGTTCGTTGTTGTCCCACAACCGGGGATTAAGCCGGTCGTGGAATTTAACAGCGTCAGCAAGGTTAAAGGAATCTAACTCTAAAATGTTCATACGAACATTATTTACCGCAGTTAGCTTTAGCTGGCTGAGTTGTCGCTGCTGGCAACTACCTCGGCTACTGGTTCTGCATTTAAAACTTCAGCAGGAACATCGTGGCCACCTTGTGGTTGCATTGTAGTGGTTTTAACAGGACTGTTTGTCATTGCAGCAAAATCCTGAATTAACTTTTCTTGTGCTTCGTGAGCAAATGTGTATGTGCCAGTGTGGCGCAATAGAACACGTTTGTCTACCCAAACCTGGCCACCAATGTCACGCCAGTTTTCACAGAATGTCCAGTCTTCTGAATAGTAGCGACCTTCACGTACAGCAGTGTCAAAATAGGTCTTCATGTAAGGATCCAACACAGGGTCCAGTCCAATGTCATTCTTGAATGGTTTTGTGGCAGGATGTGCATCTAGCTTTTCAAACACTTCGCGCTTGATCAGCAAAAAGCCGGTGCCAGTCTTTGATACTTCGATTAAATTTTCTTCCGGTGCAGGTTCTGGCTGTCCAGGAATGCCATTAACACACCACTTAATGGGCATGCTCTTCATGGGATACAAGCCGCCGATCACGTCTTTTTGTGCATCCAGCATGACCAACAAGTGCCAAGGTTCCCAGCCAATGTCTGAGTCAATGAACATCAAGTGTGTGCTTTCTTTGGTGTGCAAGAACTTAGCAGTTAATGTATTACGAGCACGACTGATCAAACTTTCGTTGGTCATTGTTTCCACAGTCCAATCCAATCCTAACTGGCGAGCTGTGTTGGCCCACTTGATATAGCTCATGAATGTGGATTCTGTGAGTTGGCCACCATAGCAAGGCATACAAATATGCACTCTAGTGGTTTTCAAATAGTCAAGGTTGACTTGAATATTTGTCTGCCCTGTTTGTTGCGGGCTGCTTGGTGGGGTTGTTGTGGGTTGGGCGTCTGCCATGGTCTCTCCGTAAAAATGTATGTCTATTTACAGAGTATAGCACAGGTGCAGATTTTTTTCTAGTTATTTGACGCCAATAGTCATGAAACGAGTATACTCAGTTTCGGGATCTTCCAAGTCTAAACTGCCAGAATACAGTACTTGACTTAGTGGAAACTTTTGTTGTATATCTTCTGCGCTGCGAAACTGTTCACCAGGATCATTGTCTCTAGCTTGTAATGCAACCACAGTACCTGCAGGAATGTTTTCAAACCATGCTGTGCCCTTCATGTCAGTGAGACTGGTGTTGACTACAACACCGTCTTTGCCTAACTGACGATAGTCCAAGTTATTAGCATCTTTCAGCATGTATTCAACATTGTCAGCACCTGCTTGATCCAGTATGTGCCGACTGCCTTTTAAGAACTTGGGATTGGCTTCTACGTTGATTATCTTGTCGACTTGAACTTGTGGATAACGAGTTAACAACACAGCAAGATTTCCATACCAGGATCCCAACACATACATTGCGCTGACTTGGGGTTGTATTTTTGCCAGCTCACGAATGAGCCAAAGTTTGCTGAACACTAGGTCTGGTGTAAAGCTGCCTTGTAAGCTATAGCCAGAGCTTTCGTCCAAGGCAAAAATATCTTCCAAGATCATTTTTTGCGTCCAGCACAGTGAGCACGTTGGCTAAAGCCTTTGGGATTATTACAGTTGATACTGCTTTTGTATTTTTGACTCCATTTTTCTTCAATGTAGTCTTCGTCAATGGGCTGATTCTCACGGTCCTGATAGCCTGCCCACATACCACCTATGGCAGGTGTACCGGCCATTTGCCCTGTTTCTTCGCTGGTGAAAGTAGCGGCCCAACCTTGATTCTCTTCTACTTCGTCATCCTCACTCAAACTAAAGTCCTTCTTCATGAAGTCTTTGGTGCGTGATACAGCAGGTTGTATCTTTTTAAAGTGCTTTGGCTTGCTCTTGAACATAACATGACCCAGCATGTTGCTTTCTGCTAAGTCTGTGCCAATGGCCGCGTCTAGCATTTTGACAACGTTGGCAGCAAGTGCAGGGTTTTGTTGTGTCTGTGGATACAGGCTCATAACAAGAGCTGTTTTACGCTTTTCATTTAGCTGTGGCCAAGCACTACGAATCTCAGTAGCACTGGTCATGCCAGGACCAAACTCCACTGTGGGCAAATAAGCCATGTAAGCATGTTTGCCAAACGGGGCAATGTTTGTTTGTCCCGCCAGCAGTTGCAAGTATGCAGGTTCGCCGTTTTTCTTAACACCACCTGCTTGTGGGGGCTTGTCTGCGTCCTTTTCCGAACGTACAAAGATCAGTCTATCTTTTTCAGGGTTAAACTGGCTTGTAATTTCTTTTGCTTGAAACGGCGATTTGACTTGCACAAAGTGCCCAGGCTGCACACCGGCCAGTTTGGCTAGCTTTTCTTTGATTGCAAAAGGAAATGGCCTGTTGGAGGTATCGTTGGTTGCTGCCACAAACACTTCAGCACCAGGAAATGCTTTGACAGCTGATTGATAAAGCGCCGCGTGTCCTGCGTGAAAGGGGTGGAACCCACCGGGCATAATAACGATTGTACTCATAATGAGTATTTAGCGTTACATGTTCTCAAGCAGCCAGAGATACAGTGGAGTACTGAAATTCAATCTTACTGTGCCATTGCAGCCCAGAGCACCTCGAAATACATCATCTAACGAAGATTGTGTTCCATTAAAATCATGGCTGTAAACTGCTAGTTTTTCCATCACTTGAGAAATATCAATCTCATCTATGGATACATTTTTAATCAACAACAAAGCATCTTTGATAATTGCACCGTCTTGATCAATTTTGGTATGCTCTGGCAATTTTCCAAACAGCTCAAAAATCAGTTGATGTTCGGCGTCTGAATCTGGCAGGCAATATTCAACTTGTTGTTCATGTTGAATGTGCAAATTTTCGTAGATAATCTTATTGTCAATAAAAATACGCATGCCCAACGGCACAGAAGAATCTGTGGAGGATAGAGTACATCTCAACGTAATTTGCTCGTTGTTTTCCATGCTGATTAGTAAGTGATTGTTACTGAGTTAATAGTCCCGCCGGAGAATCCTTCGATGCGCAAACGCATCCAAGTAAAGTTTCCAGTTATGCTGGCAGGGTGATAATCTGTAAGCGGGGTAGTAGAGCCGTCGCCGTAAGTGAATACTTCAAACCATCCTGCTGAATCTGGGTAAGGATCCAGTGTGGCTTCCAGCTTCATAATGCCTTCAAATCCTGTGACTGAAAACAGCACAGTTTGTACAGATCCTTGACCACGATAATAAGCGGCTGCTTTTACAGCATCTGAGAACCAATCCTGACTGGACCCGTCATAGTTGCCCGAGGGTGTGCCGTAAACTGTGGTATTGAGGATTGCTTCTGTAGTCATTATGCTCGTTCAACTTCCGCAACAACACCAGACCCCATTAACTCTTCAACCACCGATTGCAGGGCATCGCAAAGATCATTGGTGGCAAGAAGAACTTGCTCACCGTCGTCTTTTTCTTTGACCAATTTGGATAGCTTGATCACAACTACTTCTTCGTGTATTTTTGCCATAGTCAACTATTTAGCTTGTACAGACAGGGTTTTACGAATTAGCCCAGGCACCACAAGACTCAGCATTGTGATATCTTTGGGGTCATTGTGTTCCACAAACAAATGCCGTTGCAAATAATGTACATTAAATCGGCTCAAGCTGCTTTTGAGAGTCCGAGTTACCCCGTAAATATCTTTACGGGACTCAATAAAGTTCAGCAACCGCTCGCAATCTGTTTTTTCTAATACCCTGTCCTTGAAGTAGCTTCTGTATTTGAACTTGGGATTGTTGATCAGTACCACATCTCTGGGTTTGTCAACAACAGACTGCACTGCGTTGTTAAAACTTACCTGTTTCAAACGTGCAAAGTGCTCCAACGCAGAAATATCGTTGCTGTAGATATACATGATATTGAAGCTTACCACTAATTTGATCTGATCACGCACTTTTTGCAGTTCGTCAAACACAGCGAACAAGTCATCTCTGATTGTTTTGCCTATTTGTTCTTTTACGCCGGCCCACTGAGCTCTAGCCCGATTGCGGTATGAGATTAAATGGTCAAGCTCTTTGTGACTCTTGGCCCGAAGACAACCAGCTTCCGGGATAGAAACACAAATGCCATATTCATATCGATCGTAAAAATGACGATCTCTACTCACAGGTCCAAATTTAAGCATCTAGGCCCCCGACTTGGATAATGCCGTTGCTGTCAACAGAATCAAAGTTTTTGTCCACAGTGAACACCACTTGATCGTTGACAAAATCAGCTTGAATGTTTGCATCACGCAACTGTTCAAACAAGATTTTCTTTGACAGCGGCACACGGATCAGTTCATCGATCTTGCGGCTGAGTGGTCGCGCACCCATCTTCGAATCATAGCCTTTGTCAGCAAGCATGTCAACGACTGATTCGGATAGATTGAGACGAATACCTCTTGCAAGCAAACTTGTTTTGAGCTCGTCCACAAACTTGACAACAACTTTCTTGATGGCCAGTGTATCCAACTTAGAGAACTTGACGATTTGGTCGATACGGTTGCGGAGTTCAGGTTTGAAGAAATCCTTGACAGCTTTGTCGTCCTCACCAGTTTTCTCAAAGCTGCCAAAGCCAATGTTGTTTGCTTCACTGTCCTTTGCTCCTAAGTTAGAAGTCATGATAATGATGGTATTTTTGCAGTTGGCTTTTTTACCGTTTGAACTAGTAATAACACCTTCGTCCAGCATCTGTAGCAAGATGTTGGTAACGTCAGGATGTGCTTTTTCGATTTCGTCAAACAACACAATTGAGAATGGATTCTTGGTCAAGTCCGAAATCAACTTGCCACCGCCTACGTTGCCATCTTCAAAGCCCACATAGCCCGGGGGAGCACCGATCAAGCTGGATACTGAATGACGCTCTTGATATTCACTCATGTCGTATTTCAACAGTTTCATATCAAGGTTGTCTGCTAACAAACGTGCCAGTTCAGTTTTACCTGTGCCTGTGGGGCCCAAGAACAAGAATGATGCCATGGGCTTCTTGTCGTTGGCAATGCCGGCAAAGTTGATGTAAACACGTTCCAGCACTGAGTCCACAGCACTATCCTGACCGTAGAGCTTTTGCTTGACATTGCCCTCCAGTTCCATGATCTTTGTACTGCGTTCGTTTTGCAACTTGTCTGTGGGCACACCAGTTACTCTAGTGAGCTGTTCTTCAATCATGGCCTTGGTAACAGTTACATTACCTTGATCCTTAACACGCTCACGGGCACAGGCCGCATCAATCAAGTCAATTGATTTGTCAGGATTTTTCTTATCGTGGATGTAACGATTAGCCAGTTCCACCGCAGACGTGATCGCCTCGGTTTCGATGAGAACATTATGAAATTGCTCGAGCCTAGGTGATAGGCCAATAAGGATTTGTTCTGTGGTGTTAGCATCCGGTTCATCAATCGCCAAGCGATAGAAGCGCCGCATAAGTGCGCGATCTTTTTCAAAGCTCTCATAAAATTCTTCCCATGTAGTTGATGCTACAACTTTCAACGCACCTTTGGTAATAGCAGGCTTGAGCATGTTGGCAAAGTCCAAGCTGGAGTTGTTGCCAGCGCCAGCACCGCGCATGGTGTGAGCTTCGTCAATGAACAAGATGCAGTTCTTTTTGGCTTCTAAAGCTGCAATAACCTGTTTGAATTTTTCTTCGAACTCGCCGCGGTACTTGGATCCTGCCAATAAACTGCCCACTTCCAATGACCATACTTCGTGACCTTTGAGGAATTCGGGAACACGATTGGCAATAATCTCTTGTGCAAGACCATCAATGATGGCAGTTTTGCCCACACCGGGGTCGCCCACCATCAGCACATTGGCTTTGAAACGGCGTGCCAGTACAGTGATCATTTCTTCCAACTCAGTGCCGCGACCAATCAAAGGTTCCAGTTGATTCTTTTGTGCCTTGCCTGTGAGGTTCTCACAGTATTCGGACAGGATCTCATCGGCTTGATCTTTGCTCATGCCGCCTTCGGCAGCACTAGCAGCTTTGTAAGTTTTTTGCCAGTGTTCAACAAACTCTGTTTTCTTTACACCATACTTCAACAAGAAATAATGTGCATGACTGTTGCTTTCTGACATCATGCTCAAATACATGTCAATGGTGGCCATGGTTCTACGACCAGTGAACATCACCTGTACATTGGCGCGATTGAAAATACGTTCTAGTGCCTGTGTTTTCTTTGGCTGTACATCATCAGATTTACTCAACAAACTAACCAAACTGATCAAATAGGCTTCGATTTCGAGATCCATTTGATCTATTGCTACACCAAAAGTATCCAGAGTTTTGCGGAATGGAGCATGCCTTACCATGGCCAAAAGCAAGTGCTCTGTGGTTACATATTCGTGTCGCAGATCTCGGGCAATCTTAACTGCTGATTCTACAATGTTTTCAATTTCGGGATGGTGTTGCATAGTTTCCTTAAAAGAGTCCTAGCTCGTATTATACTACTTACAGAATTTCTCTGCAAGCATTCTGATAATATTATCGGTATTGCTCAATTGCTGAGATAATTTCGGGTGCAATGTTAGCAGGAAATTCTGGATGTATTTTTAACATAAGATCTCCTTGACGCCCATTTCGGTCTCTAAGTCCTTGTTGTCGTAATCGCAGTGTAGTACCGGGTTGAGTACGGGGCGGGATTTTAATAGTGAGGCCGTGCCCTTCGATATTTCGGACTTCTACTTCTGCACCTAGCAGCATATCCCAAATGCTGACCTTTTGTTCTGTGTATAAGTTAAGCCCTTCGCGCCGAAATTTTGGATCTGGCTGAACACGGAATTGGATAACCAAATCTTGGCCACCTGGGGCAAGACCTTGATATTGTACATTGTCCCCATCCTCGACACCCAGTGGAATTTCAATTTCAATAGTGTTGGTTCCAGATTGGGTGCCTAGCGCAACTGGACGGCGGCCGCCGCGGGCAGCATCCAACAAACTGACCCAGAGACTCATTCGCACATGATTGCGGCGAGGATGCTGACCGGGAAATCCTCCAAACCCGCCGCCGCCAAACATCTGACTAAAGATGTCATGCATGTTGCTGAACTGTGCTCCTTGCCCAAAACCACCAAACTGCGGAGCAGGATTGTCATAGGCTGCACGTTTGTCAGCATCGCCTAAGGTATCGTATGCGGCTTGTATCTGTTGAAACTTGGCAGTGTCGCCACCTTTGTCAGGATGATGCTGGCTGGCCAGTTTACGGAAAGCCCGTTTGATTTCATCTTGAGAAGCGTTTTTGGCAACGCCTAATGTTGCGTAGTGATCAGTCATTAAAAAACCCTGTATGTTTAATTATACAGGGTTGGTGATAGTAAGTCAAATTACTTCTTTTCAGGTACTTTAGTTCCTTCAAGTTTCTTATGAACTTTGACTTCTTTGCATGATTGTTTGGTTTTGCCTGTCTTAGGATCTTTTACTTCCTTGCCATCTTTCTTTACGTCAACACAAACTTTTTTGGTTTCTCGTGGCTCGTCAGCAATGACAAATTGACTACCTAGAGCCAGGGCTAATGCTAATACAAATTTTTTCATTTTATTTCTCCGGGAATGGTGGGATTACAGGTGCTGGCTTTCCGCCAAATCCTGTGACAACTTCTGCACTCGCTGGCGCTCCAAATCCTGAACTGCTACCAAAGCTCGTTGATGTTGTAGGTGTGCTTCCAAACGTGCTTCCGCTGCCCAGGGGTTGTGAGCCGAAGCTGTTGGTGACTGGCGCTGGGCCTGCGCTAGATAAGCCAGGTGTTGAACCCCCGCTTGTTGGTAAACTGATTCCGCCATTGTTTGCACCTCCTAATTTTTCCTGTGTGCGACCATATGCTGCAATACCCAACACAGCACCCATGGCGATGTGGAACAGTCCAGCACCTTGTAGTGTCAGTGGTTGCCATTGTGTAATAGGCTGCTTGAGCAATGTTTGAGCCAAGCTCCAAAGCACTGGAAACAACACAAAGTCTGTGATACAGGTCAGCATGTACATCCAACCCATGGCCGGACGCCATTTTGAGTTCATCCAATCTTCTTTTTTCTTTTCGCTTTCGCTTTTGACTTCTTCTGCCATGTGGGCTCCTTGTAGTTATTGTTGTTGAGTATTTAGTGTAATACTCTATCAAAAAATGACACTGCTGCAACAGCAATCAAAAACAGCACAGCTAACACCGCTAGGCCTAAAAATACCAAAACTGACAGTGCATAGCCCACGCCGTAGCTCAGTAGTTCACCTACAAAATCTTTCTTTTTCATCTTCCTATCCAGACCTTGGGCTCGGCCTCTCTTCTGCGTTGTTCTTCTGACTTGGGAATCCAGCCGTCGCCCAGGTGCGGGTATTTTTCAATTCTGTTTTCCACCACAGCCGCCATGGCCATGACAAAACATCCAAAGGTAAAAACAGCAATGATCACAGCCACACCTTCTACAAAATAGCGGTCCATTAAATTTTTTCTACGGCGCAGTCTTGCTGCCTCTTCGCGCATGGTGCGGGCAATCAGCACTGATTGTTCTTTGCCCATTTGCTTCATCATTTGTTCTACTTCTGTGTAAAGGGCACCTAACTCAGGTGGTGATTGATACACCATGATTTCGCGCAGTTCTCGGCCCATTTCTTCCAATTGCTTGCGCATCAGCACACGTTGCAATGCACGTTTGCCCAGGCTTGCATCGCCGGTGTAGACTTCATTCTTGGCTCGTCGTTCTTCTTCGTCGAACACAGCTATACACTTGTAATAGTTGTCGTAGTACTCGCCCAGCTTTTCGCCAATTTCAGTGTAGATGTTTGTGTGCTGGCCAGCATTGGCTTTTTTGTTTAGTTCAATGACTTCGTTCTTTTGACGGATGAAATTATTTCGCTGTTCTACAGTCGCAGGTTTTTCTGGAGGATGCAGTTTTTTGAACTGCTCATCCATGTCTTTGATCACGTCCTTGACTTCGCCAGCTGCGCCTTTGATATCTCTATAAAGTTTGCAACCAGCTTTGACAGCGGACACAGCCCCGTTGGCCAGGGCGAATAGCGTCATTGGATCCATTTTTATTCTCGTTGTTATTGGATCTCACTCAAGAGAAAGCCCTGTATTATTTACAGGGCCTTTGCGGTAGATTAAATGTGTGTATATTAAATTAGATCCACAGCCAAATGCCTTGACTCAACAATACCACACCAATTACAGATACACCAAGACTGACTTGATACATGCGATTGTTCACAGCAATAATACTCGCAGATAATAACACAATGGCCAACTGAAATGCCATTGATGCAAATGTCAACCATGGTGAGTGTTTTGCAGATGCATCACGAGCTTCTTCGTATGCACGAGCTTTGGCCAATAATTCTCGTTTGCCTTCACCTGTGGCAGGCTCTGATTCGTAGCGATCAATCTTGGCCTGAAGTTTTTCAACTGCTGCTTTGTCCCCGCGATTTTTGGCCTCTGCCAACTGTCCTTCAGCTAGGCTTTGCTTGATACTTTTGCTTTGATAGAATGCATAAGTGTCGGTGGCTTTCAGCATGTTCTTCATTACAGCACCTGAATGACTGTTGGCAAAGTAAGTGGTCACTGCCATAAACAGTGCCATGACTACAATTACCAAGCCTGCTTTGTCTTTGATTTGTGCTTCACGCTCTGAACGTGTGAGTGGTTTTTTAACTTCTTCTGTCATTTTGTTTCCTTTGTTATATTGAATGTTAGATTGGGGTGATCGGGGTAATTCACAATCACTTCCCCTTCGGGACATTTGTATTTAATATTGGCCAACAATGTAGCCGTGCCAGGCGCAACTTTTGTTGGATCCAATATCGTAACACGATACCCAAACTTGTCAATTTTGTGTGATGCTGGGCCGGAAAACACACTAACAGAACTTTTTGCGTCATGCACTTGAAACTGCGAATCTTTGACTTCCAATTTGAATGATGTTACTTCACAATCATCTCTGTGCTTTTCTCTAGCCACTACCACTGCTCGTTCCTGATCAGCAGGCCCTGATTCTATGGAAAAGTATTCTCCGTGCCAGGTCAATATGGGTTTGGTAGGTTTGACTTTGTCCCATAAGGTATATCCGCCGCCGACCAGTGCTAGACTGGCAGTGACAGCACCTATGCTCTTGGTAATTGTCTCTAAATTTAGTTCCATATTAAAAACACAATCCCACTGCCAGGCCAATTACTATGCCCGCAACCACAGCACTGAGCATTTCACGCTGTGTCCATATTTGTATGCGATGTTGATCGCGTGTGTCAGTGTGTTCCATAGTGTATTTACTACCATTGTTGAGTGTTAGTCAGCAGCCATTGTTGTGCTGGCACGTTGGAGTTGAATGTTGTCCAACCACCAGATGACATGGTAGCACTGTACGCACCACCGTTGGTGTCATTGCCGCCCCAAGGCCCCATGCTACCCCATCCTCTGGTGCCGGTGCCCGGACCCACAGCCACATAGGTGGCGCTGGCCGCTGGTGCTGATGGATTTTTGCGTAGCCAATATGTTGGTGTGGTTGATTGTGACATCACAAGATTGCCTGTGCCAATTGTGCCATATGTGCCGCGCCATGTAAGGCTAGAATAAGGACGGAAAGATATTGTGCCTGTGCCTGAGCCTGCTCTGCTGGCCAAGCCCAAAATGTAGCTGCCAGTGTTCACCGTGGCATTGGTAATGTTTACTGTGGCACCAAAGTTTTGTGAGAAACCAGTTGTGGCTGCGTCAAGGTTTGCATTGCTGTAGCCTATTGTGCTGGTTCCAGACAGCCCAGACAGCACATTGCCATAGTCAGTGGCACTGACAGAGAACCAACCATCTGTGGCTGCTGCGTCGTAGGCTGACTGTCCTGTGGGACTCAACACCGATCTCAGTGTTGCAGCTGGGACGCTGGTAACAGTAACACCGTTACCTATTGTGATTCCTGGTCCAATTACTATTGTCATATATTATTTTACCATTGTTGAGTGGAAGTTCCCAGCACTTGATAATACAGGAACGTTGCTGTCCAACTGGTCCATGAAGTATAAGGTGGACCTGATGGTGAGTAGTATCCTTGCAGTCCTGTGAATGACGAGTTATTCAGTGCCACAGTTTGGCTATTTACTACGCCTAGATAACTAGTGGCGGCTGTGGCCGTGGTGGGTGCTTTTCTTATGTAATAATTCAGCGCAACAGTAGTAGGTGTAGTTGGGCTGTTAGCAATGGCAGCGTAGGATGCTCCCGAAGGCGGAAATCCTGTAGAGATCAGTGGAGTAACTGTGCCTGATGTTAGACTGCCTGCTCGAGCAACAAAGCCAATGATATATGTGCCTGCTGGGACTGTGGCCACGCTGGCAGGATGTGCCACCGCGAAGTTTGCTGACCATCCACCGCTTGGGCTTACGGCCAACTGCGAGTCATTCATCACATACTTGGTCACACTGGATAATTGTGTGGCCACATTGCCATAATCTGTGGAACTCACTGCAAAGAAATTGCCAACTGTGGCAGCATCGTAGGCTGACTGTCCTGTGAGACTCAACACTGATCTCAACGTTGCCGGCGGCACGCTATCAATTGTTATGCCTGGCCCTACTGTGATTCCCGGCCCTACTTCTATTGCCATTTATGCTCCTAGGATGTGCAGGGCGTGTGCTGTGTGGCTTTCTCTATCTGCCAAGCCAATGTAGCCGCCGTTGATGGCACGTGTGAGACCTTTGACATCGTTGGCGTCAGCAAAACGATTCAAATTGTTTTGTTCCCAATACCAGCATGCTGATTGTGCAGCACCTTCAAAGGTTTCCAAGTATTCTGAGGCTTCTTCCACTGTGATGCCCAAGCTACCAGCAAAGAATGTGTAATTGTCTTTGCCTGTGAGCTGAATCAAGCCACGACCACAGTAGCGCCAACCGTCTCCGGATGCTTCGTCGCCGTTGCCCATGCGATTGGCATAGACTCTGTTGGCAATCATTTGTGGTTTGTTGGCATATTGTGCTGCCAGCTCGTCAGTGGGAAAATACTTGCCAAACACTTTGCGCAGGCTGGCTGCTTTGTAGTTTAAGTTTTCTTTGATGAAAACAAAGTTGCCTGACTCGTGAGCACACTGAGCAATGAAATGTGCCACACGCAGCGGCGTATTGATTTCGTAATCATCCAGCAGTTGCTCCAGTGCTTCGTACCAGTGGTCAAGGTATTGATTCTTGACCATTTGTTTTAGTTGTTCTTTTGTTAGTATTGTGCTCATTGTTGGCTCCTGTTTTTTTATTTAATATAAATCTTTCCACTTGTCCACTAGGAAGTTTTTCAAGTCCACTGGCGTGGCAAGATTGTTTTTTCTCATAAACGCATTGATCTTTACTGCACTGGGATAGTCTGAATTGCCAGGTTTGCGGGCATTGCTGAGATCTACTCCCAAGCCATCATCTTCATTTCTATAACCTTGTCCGTATACAATAAGACTGCGTAGCTTTTTAGCAGCCGACGGTGTTAGTTCAGCTTTGTTCTTTTTATAGATCAGCTCTAACCAATCTTCCAAATAGTTACGACCGGGACTGTACATTTTGCGGCTGGGCTGCGGTCCTTTTAATACTTCGCCGGCTTCAGCAGGACTTACTGCTTGGCGTTTGTTTTGCAATTTCCAAGCATCTTCGTCTGTGTACAAAAACGCAGGAATGCCCTGTGTCTTTGCACTGAGCAATATGGTTCTAACTTCAGGGCTGCGATTTTCTGATTGTTCTTTCAACAACACATGCACTTCCAGTATGCTTTTGTTGTTGGCAGGAATCTCTGGAGTACGACTGTACACACGGTCTTCAGCTTCTCTAGATCGCTTGCCACTGGTGTCATGCAACCATGCACGGTTCCAATAGTCAATGGGCTTGGTTTTGTAATTTTGATTTAGCCAAGTGCCATTGAGCACAAACATCACTGCTGACGAACCTACATAGCGATTGTGATAGTCTCCTACCTTGGTCCTTGTAGTGCTTAAGAAATAAGGGTAGCCAGGAATCTCATATTCTTTTTCGGCCTGTGTGCCTGTTGAGCTAGCCAGCAGAAATTCACCCGATGTCATTATACGAGCCGCAGCGGCTGTATTTGTGTAATGATACACAATGGCCGATGCTGACTCAGTTAGAAATTCGCTGGCTCTCACTTCGCACCCTCAAAGATGCGGCGTTGTACTGTGTACCACTCAATCCACGCATCAGTTTTCACAGCACACTCATAGTAAGAACTGTAGTTCAGTGTCACAGTTCTGCTGACATCACTGAGCTTGGCATCGTCTTTTAGTTTTTGTAGGTCAGGACATGGTTGTGTTGCCAGCTTGCCTGGTGCTTCGGGAAACTTTGCTGTGACAGGTACAGGGGTAGAACAACCTGAGCACATGGCCAGCACAAACATAATTGTGATGCCCACTACAATCAATGTGCTGACTTGACGTTGTGTTCGGTGTTCTGTTGACATGTTACTTTCCTGTGGCCCAGCGAATTGCTTTTTGTAATTGCGCAGATTCAAAAGTTGGTTCTTCTTGCTGCCATTGCGGAGACTGAACCATGCGCTGTCCGATTAATTGAGGGCTTACCGCCATTGTTGGTTTTCTCTGCTGTTGTTGTGGTGCAGGCGTTTGTGCCGGAGCAGGAGCAGGAGCTGGAGCTGGTTCAGTAGTCCCGGTCAACTGATTCAACATAGCATCGTGCTTTTGTAATTCATCGTATACTACTTCGTTTTCGCCGTCAAGTTCATCTACCTTGGCAGTGATGTTTTCTAAGCTGCCAGGGATAACGTCAGTGACAGCAACATTCAATTGATTAGACAGTTGGTTGAGGTACGCTATTTGTTGTTGCATCAGTGCAAGCTGTTGTTCAGCTGTTTGAGTTGCCTGACTAATGTAGCCGCCAAACTCTTGTTTTGTTTTTTCTAACTCGGCAGCAGTATTTTGTGCAGTTTTGACTTGGTCAGTGAGATCCTTGATTGCATCTTCGTCAGCCACTTGCATATTTTGAATGGCTGCAATACTTTGTTCAAGTTTTTCCACATGATCTATAGACATGCCTTTTTCGGTGAGCTCTTGAATTTGTTTTTCCAATTTGTCTGCTGCTTCTTTGCTCACCCCTGGCATGCTTTTCACTGCATCTAACTTTGCTGTGATGTCTTGAATTTGTTCCTGGCTTGCTTGTTCACGTTCAGCATAAGCCTGACCCAGTTTACCTACTTCGGCTTTTTGTTGTTCGCCGCGTTTGCGTTCTTTTTCTAGCTCGCCCTTGTGCATGCCAAGCTCTTGGCCTTGCAACTTGCCGCTTTGTGTGGCTTGGTCAATGCGTCGTTCAGCATCGTTGAGTTCATCGCTGAGATTGGCATTTTGTTGCTTTTGCTTTTTTAACTCTTTGAACAAGGCCAGTGCAATTTGTTGTTCTGGCGGAATGCCTTGAACCTTGTTGGCGCGAACAAAGGCCTGCATCTGCTCATAGTCGTTTGACCCTGTGGCAGACTCAGCATCTTCAATAATGACTTCTCTTAATTTCATATTAGCAGTTCCAGCGGCGTAGAGCCTTGTTGATTGGGCTGTTTGGATTGCGCTTGGTCTTAGCACTGGCACGGCTCTTCTTCATGCCACGCATTCTAGCGCAGAAACTCTTGCGGCGCTTGGCAGCTTTGCCGCCCTTCTTTAGTTTGCTGGGCTTGGTAGTAACTGCTGTCTTTAGTTTGCTGCCAGGATTTTCCCTGCGGTATGCTTTGACAGCTTTGCGGCTCATGCCGTCTGTTTTGTCTTGCTTGTTGACCTTTTGCCAGTCTTCGTTGAGTTGTTGCAGGCGATATTGCGCTGTTTCGTAAAGAACATGATCGGGCAGAGTTTCAAACGACGCCCAGGCTTCGTCCAGTGACACATTGTATTTGCGAGCCAAAGCACGAGCCATGGTGTCTATGGCTTCAAACATAGCATCCACTTCAGGATCCACTTCGTCTGATGCTTCTTCACTATACATGTAATCCCACACAGCCACCAACATAGATTTAGCATTGGCAATCTTTTCTTGGCACCATTCTGGCAAATTATCCCCAGCATCAATCAAGTCATCAATGCCTTTGACAGCACGTTGCAATGTCTCCAAGTTGTTGTCAGCCATACCGGCCTCGTCATCGTATTCTGCGTTGTATTCGTTCATGGGTCTGTTTCCTGTTTTCTTCATGTTTATTGCAATGGCTGCTTGCTGTGCTGCACTGCTGGCTTCCGCCACGTCTTCGTTCTTGCTCTTGTTGCCCCAGTTGGCGGCACCTTTTTTACGACACTGAACCAAAGCACCTGATGCATAAGCCGACGGCCATACTTTGTAGCGACTGCGAACTTTGCTATAACAAGCGTCTTTCTTTTCGGCTAACAGTAAATTTTCAAAGGCCGGACCTCCGCACTCTGGGCACTGTTGATATGATTCGTGTATTTGATCAATTCTCATTTTTTCTTAGTGGCCACGTTGATAGCCGCTCCTCTTCTTTCGGGATTGGGGTCTTGTCTACGCTTGCGTGACGCAGCACTTGCACGACCCTTCTTACCTAGACTGTGTGCTTTTGATTGTGGCAAGCATTTTGGCTTGCCTTCTGAATCATCACCTCTAGCACAGGCACCGCGTATTTTACCGTCAGGACCAAAACGCACCCATTTTTCTTTGAACCACTTGCGCAGATTTTCTTCAAGGTCTTGCTCGCTCACAGGCACACAGTTGGGCACCATACGATCGCCTTTTTTCTTCATGCCTGCTTGTCTATAACCAGTCCAACAAGCTTCTAATATTTCTCTGTATCTCATTTGGGCGGTGCCTCCGCGGCACGATTATGTGCTTCTATAAATGGTCGGGGAATCCGACAACTCTCGTCGTATTTAACTACTTCACGGTCAACATACTGAATGATGTCTGAACCGCGACGTGTGATGTATTCGGTCTTTTTAACAACCCGGGTTTGTATACGTGTGTTTTCTTTTGCTGACTGCTCTTCTGCAACTTTCAGCTTGGCTTCTACTTCTGCCACTCGCTCACGCCAGGTCTGTTCCACAGCGTACCCGCCACGGAAATACACACCCAGGGCCAACAGTGCAATGCCCAGGACTTTGAAGGGCAACTGATATTGCCATACCAAGGGAATACGGTGTGCGTAAAAACCTGCCACAGTAAGGCCAATGCCCACCAACAGCAGAATGTTGCAGAACCAAAGAATCACTGCATCAGGAAGAAAGTGTAGAATCCACATAATGCTGTATTTAGTTGGAATACTATGCAACAAATAACTCAGCCGTCAATAACATACTTAAATATGCGATATGAATGTATTAATTTTGACTCCTGATGCAGTGGGCAGCACATTGTTGCAAAGAATGCTAACAATTTATATGCAATTTCATACATTTGGCCGCCCAATTATTAATTTGCACGAACTAACAAACGGACTGGAAAAGTACTATAGTTTAGAATTCAACAGGGAGCTAGTAGGGAAAAAAGCAGTTAAAAATTGGGGGTACTATCAAACGTTAGAAGAAATAGTTAAATTGCTCGGCAGTGTTGACCACTACAAAACTTCTAGACTTGCACACTATCACATTCGTCGTCGCAACGATACAATAGAACAACAAATTCCATTCTACAATTATCTCAACGAAAATTTTTACGTTATTGCATGCCAGCGCAGTAATGTGTTTGAACACGCATTGAGCATGACACTTAACAGTATTACAAAAAAATTAAATGTCTACACAGCTTACGAAAAAATTGATACATTTTACGACATATATAGGTCAGGTGTAGAATTAAATGAACAGGTATTTGTTAATCAGTTAAATGCTTATCGTGATTACATAAACTGGAGTAAACAGTATTTTAATATAAGCACGTACTTTAACTACGAGAAAGACATTCCACGGCTTGAACAGTTTATATTAGAACTACCTGTGTTTGCCAACCAGCCCCAACAAGTGACCTGGGAAAAAAACTTTGGCATAACATTTAATTCTTGGAATAAAATGCATTATGCTCGCAGCGACATTGGAAGTTTGTTATTGGATCAAACGCCCAGCGCCGAAAAACTAGTATTAGAGCAACCTGCTATGCTGGAGTACTATCAAAAATTTGCTCCGGAGCCCTGGCCTGCGGTAAGTTCAATCGAAGATATAAATCAACTACCAGAATTGATTAAAACACAGTTCGTTAAAGATTACATTCAACAGCAGGGAATATTGCCTTTGCTGAAACAAGATAGACATGATAGTTTATCGCCGTTGAAAGAAGGATATTCGTTAGCACAGAAAACCATCGATCAAATGATTGAATTAGGCATTATCATCAGCGGCCCGCCTATTAAAAAACAAACGTTGGGTGAAAAAAAGAAAATTGTGAAAAATTTTAATCAACTGATAGAAATATTTAATCAATGGGCCGAACTAAATCCAGACATATCGTCTACAGTCACTGACGACGGAATTACAAACAGCATCCAAACTGAAAATCAATTCTGGACTAAACCATCATCTTTGCTGATCAAAAGTTGAATATTTTTAATAAAAAATTCAGCAGTTTTTAATCCATAATGGTGTCCATCACGTGCAACGTCTAACCACGTGAACATTGGCACAAACTTGGCTTTTGCGTTGACCAAATGCGCTATTATATTTTTGTCTGTTTCGCTGTCTGCATAGTTTGGTATAAAAGTTTGAATTAGATTAATATTGTATTGAGAGCAGATGTCCATGACCTGGTTTATGCAATTGATTAAATTTTCTCTATCGCATGCTCTTAAATCATCATAATGAAGTTTTTTTTCTTCATCGGTGCAGTATTGATCTAAGTTATCAGAGTTCAAAGATAACCAATCATATCCGTTTCTAATATGTACATCTCTAATCTCATCTGTAACTTTCTTTGGCAACTTATTGATGTCATTGATATGATTGCACTCTGGCCAAGTCGGGTCTTTGATGTCTTTGTAAAAGTTTAACCATTTTGTGTTTGCTATGGCACTGAGTTTGCTTTGATCGGTTAGCTCTCTTCTGTGAGCATAAGACCATTGAACAATTATATTTTTGGGAACAACCTCACAAACTAACTCTTGTATTTTTCTAGCGATCCAATTGTTACTGGCTCCATCCATGCTGATGTTTATTGTTCTACTGCCAGTTTGCAACTCAAGTAAACGTGGCCAAATATGATCTACTGGATTGCCAAGACCAACAGTAAAACTATCTCCGAAACACCATATTGAATTTTTTAATTCATCAGAAGAGATTGGCCATTCGGAATCTCTAAACCCGCGACTATTGTACTGATATGAAACATTGTAGGGATAGTTTAAAAAGTAAGTTTGATCTAAGCAGTGTTCTAGAGAATCTACCCCAGACTCGGTTAATCTTTGATTTGTTCTTGAGACTAGAATAAATTTTGAAAGTAACATCTCTATTTTATTTTTAAAATTTGCCTGCTTTTTTCATTTGTTCTCTTATTTTTGTAGCTGAAATATTTGTGATTGTCTCATCAAATGATTCTTGTTCAATTTTGTAACCAACATCTCTGCCGTAAGTTATATTCACAATGTTAGGCACAACTTGAATCTCATATTTGCCTTGATAGATAGGATCTAAATCTCTACGAATGAATTTTTTTACTTTTTCAATTTCAAAAGGATTTGATCCTTGCCAACCTTGACAGTCTCGAATTTGAATTACAACTTGACCAGTTTTTTGTATAGCACGTTCAAACAACGCCCGGTGTCCTTCGTGCCAAGGTTGCCAGCGACCCAACATTTGCACAGTGGGCGCCTGCCAGTCAAACACAGGACGACGGAAGTTGCCCAGGATGTGGTGCGCCACAAATTCGCCCCATTTTTCTGCAGACTGCTCTGTGATACGGAAATCGTATACCTCTGGCTCCTGGAACATTGCATTGGTATCTGCATAGCGTCCTTCACGTATGGTGTCTACCCATACTGTCCAGTCTGCTTTGTAGTTGTCACGCATGGCTTTGAGTGGTGCCACAAAGTCGCAGATTGCATAGTCAGTGCCTGACGCATCGGCCAAATCTCGCATGCGCTTTGATTGACGTATGCGCCCAGACTCTGAAAAGTCCCAGTCATCGTATTTTTTTCTAACATCGTCGGCGTTGAACCACGAAACTTTTTTATTTGCAGCTTGCAAATGATCTAAGATATATTGTGCTAGGTATGTTTTACCAGCACCGGGCAAGCCCATGATTAAGATACGTTTTGTCATAGTGCAATATTTAATCGCCCACGGATTTGTTGGGTTTATTTTACACCAGTTACTTGTAGTGTTACTCT
>JACCEB011301386.1_pt1 | contig 23082 bp, 21 predicted proteins | sample 7454761 | NCBI WGS metagenome assembly JACCEB01 (sample SAMN15323454, study PRJNA562643) | freshwater metagenome | isolation source: river surface water | place: USA:Blue River Watershed | collected 2017-08-18 | reverse complement strand
GGCCCGCAAATTGAAACCGCCTTGAAGCGTCTCGGCAAAAAAGGCGAGTTCATTCAGGGCATGCGCGTGACCGATGCCGAGACCATGGAAGTGGTCGAGTGGGTGCTGGGCGGCGAAGTGCAGCAAGACATCGTGGGCATGATCAACCGCGCAGGCGGCAAGGCGGTAGGCTTGACCGGCCGTGACGGAGGCCTGATTCGGGCCAAAAAATTGCGCTTGGTGGACAGCCAAGACCCCTCAAAAGAGCACGATGTTGGGCAAGTGGGCGATATCGAAAGCATAGACCCCTCCATCTTGCAATGCTTGCAAGACGACGCCTTCATCCCCGTGGTGAGTCCGATTGGTTTTGGCGTCAACAACGAAAGCTACAACATCAACGCCGATGTGGTGGCCGCCAAATTGGCCACCGTGTTGCAGGCTGAAAAGCTGTTGATGCTGACCAACATCCGCGGGGTGCTGGACAAAGAAGGCCAGTTGTTGACCGAGCTCACGCCCGCGCGAATTGACGAGTTGTGTGCCGATGGCACCATCAGCGGTGGCATGATTCCCAAAATTGCGGGTGCGCTGGATGCCGCCAAGAGCGGGGTCAATGCGGTGCACATCATCGATGGCCGCGTGCCCCACGCCATGCTGCTGGAAGTGTTGTCCGAGCAGGCCTTTGGCACCATGATCCGCAGCCGTTGAGCGGTCCAGTGGTGAATGGTTTAAACGGCCAGACGACTGAGCAGGTCTGCACAATCAGGTGAATCGATCAAGCTGGGAAGACAAAACGATGGCAGACACAGAACACCTCACCGCGCCTTCATCCGACGACGAGGCGACACCGGTTCGCAAACGTCCGCGTCCGGGCGAGCGCCGTTTGCAAATCTTGCAAACCTTGGCCGCCATGTTGGAGCAGCCCGGTGCAGAGCGGGTCACCACGGCCAGTTTGGCCGCCAAGATTGGCGTGAGTGAAGCGGCCCTGTATCGGCACTTTGCCAGCAAAGCCCAGATGTTTGAGGGCTTGATTGATTTTGTCGACCAATCGGTGATGGGCTTGATTCGGCAAGTCACCGACCGCGAGCCTGCCGGGCCAGTGCAAGCCAGCCGCATCGTGGCCCTGTTGTTGCAATTTGCCGAGAAAAATCCCGGCATGAGCCGCGTCATGATTGGCGATGCCTTGGTGCTCGAGCACGAGCGCTTGCAAGAACGCATCAATTTGTTGTTTGACAAAATCGAGGCGCAATTGCGTCAGTCGCTTAAAGGCGCTGAACCCGCAGTGTCAGCCAGCGATGCCCAGTTGATCGCCTCGGTCTTGGTGGCGTTTATGCAAGGCCGCTTGCAGCGGTTTGCCCGTTCGGGCTTCAAGCGCTTGCCCTCCGAGCACTTGCAAGCGGCGCTGGCTCGGGTGCTTTAAAGCCCCGCAATCGGTTCGCCCAAGGCCCTCACCAGTCCTCACCAGTTCCACAGCGTGCCGTCGTGTTGCAGGCGGTTCACGGGCAGATAAGCCCTTTGGTAGGGGTACTTGGCAGCCAGTTTTTCGTCGATGTCCACGCCGTGGCCAGGCGTCTCCCCGCAATACATCATGCCGCGCTCAAAACGCCAGTCGTGCGGAAAGACCGAGAGCATTTCTTCGCTGTGCGGCATGTATTCCTGCACGCCAAAGTTGGGCACCCAAGTGTCAAAGTGCAAGGCGGCCCCCATGCACACCGGCGACAAATCGGTGGCGCCGTGGCAGCCGGTGCGCACTTGGTAAAGGCTGGCCAAATCGGCGATGCGCCTCAAGTGGGTGATGCCGCCCGCATGGACCACGGTGGTGCGGATGTAATCGATCAGTTGTTTCTCGATCAGCGTTTTGCAGTCCCAGATGCTGTTAAAAATTTCCCCCACCGCGATCGGTGTGGTGGTGTGGTGGCGTATCCACTGAAAAGCGTCTTGGTTTTCGGCCGGGGTCGGGTCTTCCATCCAAAACAGTTTCATGGGCTCCAGTGCTCGGCCCAATTGCCCGGCTTCAATTGGCGTCAGGCGGTGGTGCACGTCATGCAACAAATGGATGTCGGGACCCACCGCTTCGCGCACCGCTTCGAACAAAGCGGGGGTGTGACGTAAATATTTTTCGCTGCTCCAGTCGTGCTCGCTGGGCAAGTTGCCATCGGCGGGCTCGTAGAGGCGTTGGGAGCCGCTCACGCCATACACCTTGTTCAAGCCCGGCACCCCGCTTTGCGCGCGGATGGCCATGTAGCCCTCTTCTTTGTGGCGCAAAACTTGGTCCACGGTTTCGGCGGTGTCGCGCCCATTCGCGTGGCCATAGACCATCACGCCCGTGCGGCTGCGGCCGCCCAGCAACTGGTACAGCGGCAGATTGGCCATCTTCGCTTTGATGTCCCAGAGCGCCGTGTCCACAGCTGCAATGGCGCTCATGGTGACCGGGCCGCGCCGCCAATAAGCGCCCTTGTAAAGGTATTGCCAGATGTCCTCGATCTGCTGAGGATCTCGCCCGATCAGGCAGGGCACCACGTGGTCTTCGAGGTAACTGACCACAGCCAACTCGCGGCCATTCAAGGTGGCATCGCCGATGCCCGTGACGCCTTGGTCGGTTTCAATTTTTAGCGTCACAAAGTTGCGGCCGGGGCAACACACAATGACACGGGCGGCGGTGATCTTCATGGCTCAGGCGTCCTGTGCAAGCAGTTGTTGAATCGCCGCGTCGGCCCCCAGTTGCAGCACTTGTTGGTGCCAGTGCGTCACACGCGCAATCCATGCCGCATGACCGGGCAGGGTCTTGCCCCACAGGTCTTCGCGGGCCAGCAACGCGCGCACGCAGGCCTCGGGCTCGCTGCGCTGAGCTGCGCCCAAGGCCTTCAGAAGTTCGGCTTGGGGGTCGTTCAGGGCATAGGCTTGGCCTTGCTCGTCTTCGCCCAGGGTGTAACGCACAAACAAGGCGGCGGCCAAAGCGTGGCGCTCAAAAGAAGCGCCGTGGGCCATTTGCCCCAGCACCGAGGGCGGCCAGCGTTGCGGAATTTTTTGCGAGCTGTCGGTGGCGATTTGGTGCACGCTGTGCTTCAGATACGGGTTGCCAAAACGGGCAATCAGGGCATCACGGTATGAGGCCCAGTCGGTGCGGCTGAGGTGCGGTGAGACCTCGCGGCTCATGAGTTGGTGCACAAAGGTGCGAATGTGCGCAACCCCGATGCAACTGGCGATGTAGGGCCGGCCCGTGATCGCTCCCATGAGCGCCATCGCCGTGTGGCTGCCATTGAGCATGCGCAGCTTGGCTTCTTCGTAGCTGTGCACATCGTCTGTCACGCGCACTCCGGCGCTTTTCAGCAAGGCGGCATCAGAGGGGTCTGCAAAACGATCTTCAATCACCCATTCCCAAAAACCTTCAGTGCTCAAGGCGCATTGATCTTGCACGCCCAGAGCCTCTTGCGCTGCGGCCATGACTTCGGGCGTGGCGGCAGGAACAATGCGATCGACCATGCTGCACGGAAAAGCGCATTGCTTGTCCAGCCAGCGCAACAACTCCGTGTCGCCTGCGGTGGCCGCCGCTTCGACCCAGGCTTTCAATTTTTGACCATTGCCTTGCAGGTTGTCACACGAAGCCACCGTGAGGCCGGGCAGGCCGTTGCGGTGGCGCAGGCGCAAACCGTCTAACAGCAGTTGGCCCAGCGCAGCGGTATAGCCTTTTTCGGTCACCGTCAGGGTGACCCAGCGGGTGGCAGGTGCGGCAATGGCATGCAGCACCGCCTCGCGTTCGGTGGTGGCCACATGGGTGCGCCACAGTGCGCCGGGCACTTGCCATCTCACGCCTTGCCCATCGGCCACGCGCACGGCATAAAGGCCGTCTTGTGCGCGCAGTTGCTCGACCAAATCGGGCCGTGTCATGCCCACACCGAGAATGCCCCAGCGTGTGTCGCCCCCGGCCAACAGGTGGTCAAAAACCAAGGCTTGGTGGGCGCGGTGAAAAGCACCCAAACCCAAATGCACCACACCCGGGGCGTGACTGGTGCGGTCATAACCGGGGCGCTGAATGGCCGCGGGCAGAGTGTGAAGGGCAGCAGCAGACAGGGGCATGGTGGTGTGGATAGGCAAGGGGCGGGGACGGCTCAACGCCGTTGGAGTTTTTCCTCAGAGGCCTCGATTTCGGCCCAAGTGGCCTCGTCGATCCAGATGCCGTGTTGCTCACGCTCGATGCGGGCCGCACGCTCAGGCTCGCCGGCCATGCGCACACCATCGCTGCCGGGCGCGTGGGGGCTTTGGCGCAACCAATCGGCAAAGGCCAAGGCCTCTTGTTCAAACGCGGCTTGCGTGCCCAAGGCAGTGGGGTCGATCAGCATCGTCAACATGCCATTCAACACAGCACGTTGCTGGTCGGCTTCGCGGTGCCAAGTGCCGCTGCCCGTGAGGGCGCCGCCCAAGAGCTCACAGGCCATGGCCATGCCAAAACCTTTGTGCTCGCCAAAGGTCATCAGGGCGCCAAACGCGCCGTTGCTTTGTGGCACCACCACCACGCCAGGATCGGTGGTGGGGTGGCCATGTTCGTCGATCAAATAGCCGTGCGGGACGGACTCGCCTTTGTTGTGGGCCACGCGCATCTTGCCTTGGGCCACGCGGCTGGTGGCAAAGTCCAGCACAAAGGGCGCGCGCGGGCCCATTGGAACGCCGATGCAGCACGGGTTGGTGCCAAAGCGCCCATCGCCACCGCCGAAAGGGGCCACCACCGGGCGCGAGAGCACATTGACAAAGTGCATCGACACCAGCCCTTCTGCGACCGCCATTTCGGCAAAGTGGCCAATCCTGCCCAAATGGTGAGAGCGGCTCAGGGCCACTGTGCAAACACCCCATTTTTTGGCGCGTTCAATGCCCATCTGCATGGCTTGCACGCCCGTGATTTGACCGTAGCCGCGCTGGCCATCCAGGTTGAGCAAGGGGCCGGTGTCGCGAATCACTTTGACACCAGTGTTGGGCGACAGGCCGCCTTCAAGCACGGCATCGACATAGCGCGGCACCATGCCCACACCATGCGAGTCGTGCCCACTCAGGTTGGCCATGACGAGGTTGTCGGCCACTTGTGCGGCTTCGGCCGTGGTGCTGCCCGCTTGTTCAATGATGCGGGTCACTTTGGCGCGCAGCGCCGGCGCAGAAATGGTGTGGCTCATGCTGGTCTTTCAGTGTGAAGGGCAGAGCCCAAGTCTTGCCCTCGAGAAATCACATCACCGCGCCGACTTGCCACGGCACAAACTCGTTTTGGCCGTAGCCGTGCTGCTCGCTCTTGCTCGGCTCGCCTGAGGCGGTGGCCAAAATCATCTCGAAAATGCGTTGTCCCATCTCGGCGATGCTGACGCCGCCATCGACGATCTCGCCGCAGTTCAGGTCCATGTCTTCTTCTTGCTTTTTCCACAAGGCGGTGTTGGTCGAAAACTTCAGGCTGGGTGAGGGCGCACAGCCATAAGCGCTGCCACGCCCGGTGGTGAAACAAATCAGGTTGGCGCCGCCGGCCACTTGGCCGGTTGCACTCACTGGGTCGTAGCCGGGGGTGTCCATGTAGACAAAGCCTTTGGCAGTGACAGGTTCGGCGTATTCGTACACCGCTTGCAGGTTGCTGGTGCCCCCTTTGGCCACCGCGCCGAGCGATTTTTCGAGGATGGTGGTGAGGCCGCCTGCCTTGTTGCCGGGGGAAGGGTTGTTGTTCATTTCGCCGCCATTGATGGCCGTGTAGTTTTCCCACCAGCGGATGCGCCCGATCAGTTTGTGGGCGATTTCCGGCCTCACCGCGCGACGGGTCAGCAAATGTTCAGCGCCATAGATTTCCGGCGTTTCACTGAGAATGGCGGTGCCGCCGTGCTGCACCAGCAGGTCGACCGCCGCACCCAGCGCTGGGTTGGCGCTGATGCCCGAATACCCATCAGAGCCGCCACACTGCAGGCCCACGGTGATGTGCTCGGCGCTGCAAGGTTCGCGCTTGACGGCGTTGGCGCGAGGCAGCATTTCTTCGATCAGTTGAATGCCTTTTTCAACAGTCAAGCGCGTTCCGCCGGTGTCTTGGATGTTGAAGACTTTCAGCGTATCGCCTTCGCGCAGGCTGCTGTGTGCCAGCCAGGTGTTGAGCTGGTTCGCCTCACATCCCAAGCCCACCACCAACACCCCCCAAAAATTGGCATGCGTGGCGTAACCGGCCAAGGTGCGCTCTAGCAACTGAATGCCCAGCCCTTCGGTGTCCATGCCGCAGCCGGTGCCATGCGTCAGCGCCACCACGCCATCTACGTTGGGGAAATTCGCCAAAGCGGCCGGGTTGTTGCGCTTCGAAAAATGGTCGGCAATCGCGCGTGCAGCAGTGGCCGAGCAATTGACACTCGAGAGAATCCCGATGTAGTTGCGCGTGGCCACACGGCCATCACTTCGTGGGTAGCCCATGAAAGTGGCGTGTCGGCGCACGGGCTCGGGCTTGACGTCTTGACCAATGGCGTAATCGCGCTCGAAGTTGCCTTTTTCAGCGCCCATGTTCAGGTTGTGCGTGTGCACATGCTCGCCCGGTGTAATGTTTTGCGAAGCAAAGCCAATGATCTGGTTGTAGCGGCGAACGGGCTCACCGACGCCGATGGCGCGGGTGGCGACTTTGTGTCCGGGTGGCACCAGGCCGCGCACGGCCACACCGTCCACCGTGCTGCCACTCATGAGTTGGGCGCGGGCGATGACTACGTCATCGGCGGGATGCAGGCGAATGTATGAAGGGTTCATGTTGTGAATCGGTTGATGGGGGCGCAGAAGACCTCGCCCGCTGGTTCAATAAAACTGCTTAGGCAACCACAGCACCAAGTTGGGAAAGTAGGTGATCACGGCCAAACTGCCCAGCAAGGGGAAGAGCCAAGGCAAGATGGCCATGGTGGTGCGTTCGACACTGAGCTTGGCCACGCGGGCCAAGACAAACAAGACCATGCCCATGGGCGGGTGCAAGAGTCCAATCATCAAATTGAGCACCATGATCAGGCCAAAGTGAACCAAGTCGATGCCCAGTTGCTGGCAAATTGGCACCAAGATCGGCACCAAAATCGTGATGGCAGCGGTGGGCTCAAGGAAGCAACCCACAAAGAGCATCAGTGCATTGGCCAAGAGCAAAAACACCCAAGGTTCTTTGGTGAAGCCCAAGACCCATTCGCTGATCGCGCTGGTGACGCCTGTCGCGGTGAGCATCCAGCCAAAAATGCTGGCGGCGGCCACGATGAACAGCACGGTGGCTGTGGTTTCCACGGTGTCCAAGCAGATCTTCACGAACATCTTGAAGTTCAGAGTTCGGTACCAGAAAAAACCCAAGACGATGGCCCAGACACAAGCCGCAATGGCGCCTTCTGTGGGTGTGAAGACCCCGGTGGTCATGCCGCCAATCAAGATGACCGGGGTCATGATGGGCAGCACCGCCTGAAATTTAAAAACTTTGTCGGCCAAAAACAAAACCACCAAAGCCACAAACACCGTCATTTGAGCGGGCGTGCCCATGCCAGTGACCAGCCACCAGACGATCAAGGGCCAGCCGATGACAACGGCGGTTTCCACCAAGGCCTTGATGACTTTTGACCACTGGAATTTCACGTCAGAACCCCAGCCGTTTTTGTGCGCAAAATAGCCCACTGTAAGCATCATGAGGAAGGCCATGAAAATGCCTGGCAAGATGCCTGCCAAAAACAAAGCGCCCACAGAAACGTTGGCCATCATGCCGTAGATCACAAAAGGCAAACTCGGTGGAATGATGGGCCCCAAGGTGGCCGAGGCGGCGGTGACGCCCACCGCAAATTCGGTGCTGTAGCCGTGGTCTTTCATGGCCTTGATTTCAATCGTGCCCAAACCTGCGGCATCGGCAATGGCGGTGCCGCTCATGCCCGCAAACACCACCGAGCCGACCACGTTGACATGTCCCAGGCCGCCCTTGAGCCAGCCCACCAAGGCCAGTGCGTAGTTGTAAATCCGGTTGGTGATGCCCGCGTTGTTCATCAGGTTGCCAGCCAAGATGAAGAAAGGCACGGCCAGCAGCGGAAAGCTGTCAATGCCGGAGACCATGCGGTGGATCACCACAAACGGCGGCGAGCTTTGCGCAAACAAGAGGTAAATCAACGAGGCCCCGGCCATGGCAATCGCCACCGGAATGCCGCCACTCATCAAAAACAGAAACAGTATTTTCAGCATGACAATCTTTCTGGAGAGGGCTGCGGTCAGCGGTCGGTCATCTCGGATTCAGGGCGTTGCAACACGGTATAGCCACGCTGCCAATGGATGCGTGCCACCCATATGGCGCGCAGACACATGGCCGCAAATCCGGCCATCACCACGCCGTACACCAAGTTCATGGGCAAGTCGATGATGGTCATCTTGTAGTTGCCCAGCTTGTCCATCATTTGCCCGGTGAGGAACGTCGCCGTTGCAAAAAAAGCCACCCGCATCACATCGACCACCGTGCCCATGGCACGGCCCATCCAATCGGGCATAAAGCGGAAAAAGAAATCAACCTGGATGTGGTTGTTTTTGGCGACGCCAATGGTGGCCCCTGTGAAGACCGTGGCGATCAATAAATATCGGGCAATCTCTTCGGTCCATGAGGCCGAATTGTTCAACACGTAGCGGGTAAAGAATTGGTAAAAAACCGTCAGTCCCAAGGCCCAAAAAAATACCAATGCCACCCAGGCTTCGACCGGCGTCTGCGACAAATCCACTTCGTCATCGGTCGCGTGGAATTGCCCATCGTCGCCCATGACTTTGGGCATGGCATCCAGATCGGGGGTGTTGCTCATGGCGGGTCCTTGATTCAATCGTGCAGGGAACATGCGGCGGGCATGCCAGAAGCAGGCCCGCCGCATCAGGACTGTGCCGGGACACAGTCAGTCACGCTCACTTGGCGGCTTGGATTTTGTCGAAATCAGACTGTGTGAAGCCCATCGAAGTCAGCGGTTTGTTTTTCAGCACCGCATCTTGGAAAGACTTGCGGTCGACTTGCACGATTTGCAGACCTTTCTTTTTGAATTCGTCGACCAACTCGGCTTCACGTGCTTTGATCTTGGCCGTCGCACGCACCGCGGCTTCTTGCGTCACATCGGTGAAGAGTTTCTTCTCGGCGTCGTTCAGTTTGTTCCACACGTGTGGGGCAATTTGGGTGGTCAGGCCATCCACGATGTGCCCGGTCAACATGATGGCTTTTTGCACCTCAAAGAACTTCTTGGCTTCGATCGTGGTCAGTGGGTTTTCTTGGGCTTCTACCGTGCCGTTTTGCAAAGCCAAATACACCTCGGCAAAGGCAATCGGTGTGGGGTTGGCGCCGCAAGACTCAGGCGTGGCGCGGTAAGCCGGTACATCGGGCACGCGGATCTTGATGCCCTTCATGCCTGCGCAATTGGTGAACGGCTTTTGGGCCGTGGTGTGGCGTGCGCCGTAATAGGTGTAGGCCGTGACCTGAATGCCGGTTTTTTCACGGAATTCTTTGACCATTTCTTGGAACACCGGGCTCTTGGAATAAGCGATCAAGTGGTCACCATCGCGGAAGATGAAGGGGTAATACGCGATGCCAAAACGGGGGTAGGTGCGTGCCGCAAAAGAGGGGCCGCTGATGATCATGTCAACCGTGCCCAAGGTCAGGCCTTGGTTGATGTCGGTTTCTTTGCCCAGTGTGGAGGCCGGGAAGACCTGAATATCAAACTTGCCGTTGCTGCGTTTTTTGATTTCTTCAGCCGCCCAAACCGACTCGGTGTGATAGGCCTCAGACGTTTCATACACGTGCGCCCACTTGAGCTTTTGTTGCGCGTGGACGCCCGTGCTCATAAGCGCGGTGCCAAGCGCCACTGCGCCGAGTGCGGCCAGAGTTTTCAAAGTGAATCGTTTGCTCATCGTTGTCTCCTTCAAGGTTTTAGAAAAATTACTGACGCGAAAACTGCATACCCCTATCGGGCGGGAGCGCGGCGCCAGCTCGCGCTGTATCTTTTGTGGGCTTGTTTCAGGTGCTTTTGCATGGCTTTGCGAGCGCCAGAGCTGTCGCGCGCTTCAATCGCCTCCAGCACGGCTTGGTGTTCAGCAATGGCGGCTTGCCAAGAAGTGGGGTTTTCAAAATAGTCACCCAAGCGCTCAAACAAGGGGCCGTTGCGGGCTTGCCAAAAGCGTTGCACCGTGTCCAGCAACACGCCATTGCCACAGGCTTGGGCAATGCCTTCGTGAAAGGATTGGTCACCCCAGCGCGGGACTTCGTCTTGGGCCACTTCCCGTTTCATTTTTTGCAAGCCGTTGCGGATGGCTTGCAGGTCTTTTTTCTGCGCGTTGTTTGCGGCCAACGCCGCCACTTCGGCTTCGACCAAAATGCGGGCACTCATCACTTCGAGGGGCCCCCATTCGGCGGTGACATCGTTGCCATTGACACCCGATGGGTGGTGGTTGGGGGCGGTGCTCTGCACGTAAATACCTGAGCCGGTGCGCACTTCAATCATGCCCTCGACCTCGAGCGCAATCAGGGCCTCGCGCACCGAGGGGCGGCTCACACCCAGTTGGGTGGCCAGATCGCGCTCTGCGGGCAGGCGCGATCCCACAGCGAATTCGCCAGACGTCATCAGTTGCCGAAGTTGCTCGGCAATCTGACGATAAAGGCGCTGCGGTTCAACGGTTTGAAGGGGCATCTGGCAGATCAGGGATAACGCGAATTGGACAAGTGGTCAGACCAGTTGCACAATCATCACATGGTCCGTTTTAAGCGGTCAAGCCCTTTTGACTTCGCATAAACCCTCACTCCAAAACCCGCATCTGCATGTCCAACGTCCGCATTGACCGAGTGAGCCTTCGGCAAGTGAACTTGCCGCCCAAGGTCTTGCGAACCGACGCCATTCAGTCGTTTGTGACCCAAGAAACCTTGCTGCTCACCTTGCACTGCAGCGACGGCATTGAGGCCACCGGCTATGCCTACACGATTGGCACTGGCGGCAGTTCGGTCATGGCTTTGCTCAAAGACCATTTGGCGCCGCGATTGATCGGGCGCGACCCGGTGATGGTCGAGGCCATTTGGAAAGACCTTTTCTTTCACACCCATGCCACGGCGGTGGGGGCCATGACCAGTTTGGCGTTGGCTTGTGTGGACACCGCCTTGTGGGATTGGCGGGCGCAAAGCCATGCATTGCCCCTTTGGCGTTTGCTCGGCGGGGCGCAGGCGCGGGTGCCGCTGTACACCACAGAAGGGGGCTGGTTGCATTTGTCACCCGAAGCCTTGGTGGCGCAAACCTTAGAGGCACAAGCCCAAGGCTTTAAGGGAGCCAAGATCAAGATTGGCCGACCCCATGTCAGCGAAGACGTGGCCCGCCTGAGTGCGGTCAGAGATGCCGTTGGCCCGGGGTTTGAATTGATGACCGATGCCAATCAGGGTTTTAACCGAGCCGAGGTGGTGCGCCGTGCGCGGGCATTTGAGGGGCTGGGCTTGGCCTGGATCGAAGAGCCGTTACCCGCTGAAGATGTGTCGGGACACCGGCAGTTGCGGGAGCACACGACCATTCCCGTGGCGGTGGGGGAGTCGATGTACCACCCGATGCAATTTCGCGAATACCTAGAGCAAGGCGCTTGTTCGATCGTGCAGCCCGATGTGGCGCGCATCGGAGGCATCACACCGTGGATAAAGACCGCGCACTTGGCCGAAACGTTTGATGTGGCCGTGTGCCCGCACTTCCTGATGGAGCTGCATGTGAGTCTTTGTGCGGCCGTACCCAACGCGACTTGGGTGGAATACATTCCGCAGCTCGATGACATCACCACCTCGCGTCTGAACGTGGTGGATGGCTTTGCCACTCCGCCAGAAAGCTCCGGGCTGGGCATCGCCTGGGATTGGCAAGCGATTGCGCAAAGACAAATCACCCATCTGGAGATCAAGGCCTCATGAGACTCAAAGGAAAAACCGCACTGGTCACCGCTGCAGGTCAGGGGATTGGCCAAGCTGCCGCCTTGGCCATGGCTGCCGAAGGTGCAACCGTTTATGCGACCGATGTCAATGCAGAATTGCTCAAGTCGTATCAAGGCGTGGCCAACGTGCACACCGCGGTCTTGAATGTGTTGGACAAGCAAGCCATAACTGCCCAGGTCGCCAGCTTGGAGCGCATCGATATTTTGTTCAATTGCGCAGGTTTCGTGCACAACGGCAGCATCTTGGACGCGCAAGACGACGATTGGAGTTTCGCCTTCAATCTGAATGTGCGTTCGCAGTATTGGATGATTCAAGCCGCTCTTCCCAAAATGGTCGCGCAGTTTGAGAAAGACGGGCGGGGCGCCAGCATCATCAACATGGCCAGTGTGTGTTCCAGCATCAAGGGGCTGCCCAACCGCTTCATCTATGGCACCAGCAAAGCGGCGGTGATTGGGCTCACCAAAAGCGTCGCCGCAGACTTTGTGCGCCAAGGCATTCGTTGCAATGCGATCTGCCCGGGCACAGTGGACACGCCTTCGTTGCAAGACCGCATCAACAGCTATGCCGACCCGGTGCAGGCGCGCAAGGACTTCATCAACCGCCAACCCATGGGGCGTTTGGCGCAGGCCTCTGAGATTGCCCCCATCGTTACCTTTTTGGCTTCTGACGAATCGATCTTTGCGACCGGTAACGCTTACATGGTCGATGGCGGCATGACCATTTGAGCCCGCAGAAAGTACCCATGAATTTGCTGGACATGAAAGGCCGCCACGCGGTCATCACCGGTGGTGCCACCGGTCTCGGTTTTGCCATTGCACAACGCATGTTGGCGTCGGGTGCGCGCCTCACGATTTGGGACCGCGATGCAGAGGGCATGGACGCCGCTGCCGCGAAGTTAAGAGCCTTGCTGCCCGGCGCCGAAGTCCAGACGGTGACGGTTGATGTGACCGACCACGCCTCTGTGCAGCGGGCCACCGCGCAGACCACCGCCATGGCGGGGGTGGATGTGCTGGTCAACAGCGCCGGCATCACGGGGCCCAACACCAAGGTGTGGGACTATCCAGTGGAAGCTTGGAAGCAAGTGTTTGAGGTCAATGTGCATGGCTTGTTTTATTGCTGCCGAGAATTGAGTGCGCACATGAAAGCCCGCCAATACGGCCGCATTGTCAACATCGCTTCGGTGGCCGGCAAAGACGGCAACCCCAACGCCAGTGCCTACAGCGCCAGCAAGGCGGCGGTGATTGGCCTGACCAAATCGTTGGGCAAGGAACTCGCCGACACCGGTGTGCGCGTGAACTGTGTCACCCCGGCGGCTGTAAAAACGGCGATCTTTGATCAAATGACCCCCGAGCACATTCAATTCATGTTGTCCAAAATTCCCATGGCCCGCTTTGGCGAACCCGAAGAAGTGGCGGCCATGGTCACTTGGCTCAGCACCGAAGAATGTTCCTTTTCCACTGGGGCGGTCTTTGACTTGTCCGGTGGTCGTTCCACGTATTGAATTTTTTACTCAGAGAGGTTTTATGAAACTCGTTCGATATGGCCAAGTCGGCAAAGAAAAACCAGGTTTGATCGATGCCCAAGGCCGCTTGCGCGATCTGAGTGGGGTGGTCAAAGACATCTCGCCAGACCTGTTGAACGACGCGGCTTTGGCCAAATTGGCCAAAGTCAAAACCGACAAATTGCCCTTGGTGCGCGGCAAAAAACGCTTTGGTACGCCCATCTCTTACACCAGCAAGTTCATTGCCATTGGCTTGAACTATGCCGACCACGCGGCCGAATCGGGCATGCCCATTCCAGCCGAGCCCATTGTTTTCACCAAAGCGATTTCTTGCATTCAAGGGGCGAATGACGACGTCATGTTGCCCAAAGGCTCTAAAAAGACCGACTGGGAAGTCGAGTTGGGCATCGTCATTGGCACGCGCACCCGCTATGTCTCGCAAAAAGAGGCCTTGAACCATGTGGCCGGTTATTGCGTCATCAACGACGTGAGCGAGCGTGAGTATCAGTTGGAGCGGGGTGCCACTTGGGACAAGGGCAAGGGCTGCGACACCTTTGGTCCAGTGGGCCCGTGGCTGGTCACGCGTGACGAAGTGCCCAACCCACAAGCCCTGGGCATGTGGCTGGATCTGAACGGGGTGCGCATGCAAACCGGCAACACCAAGACCATGATTTTTGGTGTGGCGAAGTTGGTCAGCTACGTCAGCCAATTCATGACGCTCGAGCCGGGCGACATCATCACCACCGGCACCCCGCCGGGTGTGGGCATGGGCATCAAAAAAGACGGCAAACCTGCGCCGGTTTATTTGAAAAAGGGCGACACCCTGCGCTTGGGCATTGACGGCTTGGGCGAGCAAAGCCAAAAAGTGGTGGCCTTCAAGGCCTGAGGCCAGACCCCGGCCCCTTCGCGATGAAGGGGCCCTCCCGATTTACCCTGATTCCTGCAGGGATGTTGGCACGCTCCGGTTTTTTTGATGCAAAATAGAACGGTCGTTCTTTTTTGCATGCCCATGTCTGATTCTTCATCTGTTTCCAAAGTTGAAACCCTGCCGGTACCTGAGGCGGGCCGCCGTGTCTTGATCAAGGGCCAGCAGACCAAGGCCGTGATTATTGATGCGGCACTGGGACTGGCGTCTCAAATTGGCTTGGAAGGCCTGTCTATTGGGGCATTGGCCGAGGTCACAGGCATGAGCAAGTCGGGTGTGTTTGCCCATTTTGGTTCGCGTGAAGAACTGCAAATTTCGGTCATTCGTGAATACCACGAGCGCTTTGAAGCCGAGGTGTTTTATGCGGCCATGAAGCACCCGCGAGGGGTGCCGCGTTTGCAGGCGATGTTTGACAACTGGATGGTGCAAACCTCCGCTGAAATTGATTCAGGGTGCATTTACATCAGCGGCGCAGTGGAGTTTGATGACCGCACCGGGCCGGTGCGAGATGCCTTGGCCTCGTCGGTGGCCGGTTGGCAAAGCGCTTTGCGGCGAGCCGTTGAATTGGCGCAAGAAGAGGGGCACTTGAGCCGCGAGTCCGATGCCCACCAAATTGCTTTTGAAATTCATGGACTGATTTTGGCCTTGCATTACGAAGCCCGGTTCTTGAGAAATCCCGGTGCAACTGAGCGTGCGCGCCAGGGCTTTTCGCACATCTTGTCGCGGTATGCGAGTGGTCCCCATCCGATGTCGGTGGCCCAGCCTGTTGCTGGCAAAACCCGGTCAGCGAAAACCAGCACGCTCAAATCCGTCAATGCCAAACGCTGATCCACATCGACACAGATTTTTCCCTTTCGCAGATCTTCAATTACTTCACAAGGAAACGCCATGCCTGTCTACAACCCACCTCTTCGTGACATGCAGTTTGTTCTGCACGAGTTGCTCGAAGTTTCAGAGGCCTTGAAGGCTTTGCCCAAGCATGCAGACATCGACCCGGACACCATCAATGCGGTGTTGGAAGAGGGGGGCAAATTTGCATCCGAGGTGATTTTCCCGATCAATATTTCTGGCGATGCCCAAGGTTGTCAACTCAACCGTGATACCCACGAGGTGAAGGCGCCTGACGGTTTCAAAGCGGCGTATGCGCAATATGTGGCGGGGGGGTGGCCCTCGCTCAGTTGCGACCCGGACTATGGCGGACAAGGCTTGCCTTTTGTCGTGAACCAGTGTTTTTATGAAATGCTCAACTCTTCCAACCAGGCGTGGACCATGTATCCGGGCTTGTCGCACGGGGCCTATGAAGCCTTGCACGCCCACGGAACACCCGAGCAAAAAGCACTGTTCTTACCCAAGCTGACCAGTGGAGAATGGACCGGCACCATGTGCTTGACCGAGCCGCATTGCGGCACCGACTTGGGCTTGTTGCGCAGCAAAGCAGAGCCACAGGCCGATGGCACCTACCGCATCACAGGGCAAAAAATCTTCATCAGCGCAGGCGAGCACGATTTGGCCGCCAACATCGTGCATTTGGTGTTGGCCCGACTGCCCGATGCCCCTCCCGGCAGCAAAGGCATCAGCTTGTTCTTGGTGCCCAAATTTAAAGTGGCTGCCGATGGCAGCATTGGCGAGCGCAACGGCATTTATTGCGGCGGCCTGGAGCACAAAATGGGCATCCACGGCAACTCCACTTGCCAGATGGTGTTGGACGAGGCCGTGGGCACGATGGTGGGGCAGCCCAACAAAGGGTTGGCGGCCATGTTTGTCATGATGAATGCTGCGCGTTTGGGGGTCGGCAACCAATCCCTCGGCCTGACCGAAGTGGCTTACCAAAATGCCTTGGCTTATGCCAAAGACCGCGTGCAAATGCGATCGCTCACTGGGGTCAAGGCGCCCGGCAAACCCGCCGATCCGATCATCGTGCACCCCGATGTGCGACGCATGCTGTTGACCGCCAAGGCCTATGCCGAAGGCGGGCGTGCCTTGGCATGTTTTTGTGCCTTGTTGCTCGACAAAGAAGTCAACCACCCCGATGAGGCCGAGCGAGCCGAAGCGGCTGAAATGGTGGCCTTGCTCACGCCCATTGTCAAAGCCTTCATCACCGACAACGCTTGGCAATCGACCACTGAGTGCCAGCAGGTCTTTGGCGGCCATGGTTACATCAAAGAATGGGGCATGGAGCAGTTTGTCCGCGATGCCCGCATCAACATGATTTATGAGGGCACCAACACCATCCAGTCCCTCGATTTGTTGGGGCGCAAGGTGTTGGGCAACCAAGGGGCTTCACTCAAAAAGTTTGGCAAGTTGGTCGAGCAATTGGTGAAGGCCGAAATGGGCAACGAAGCCATGGGCGAATTCATCAAGCCTTTGGCCGACTTGGGCCAAAAGCTGACGCAGTTGACCGGCGAAGTGGGCATGAAGGCCATGAGCAATGCCGATGAAGTGGGCGCAGCCGCTGTGGACTACCTGCGGGTGGTCGGCCATTTGATTTTGGGTTATTTTTGGGCACGCTCTGCACAAATCGCTTTGCAAAAATTGGCCGAGGCCGAAGAAGAGGCGCAACGCCCAGATCCCTTCTACCAAGCCAAGTTGCAAACGGCGCGCTTTTACTTCACCCGCTTGATGCCCGAGACTTCCAGCCTCATGCGCCGCATCCGTTCGGGCAGCGATGCCTTGATGGACACCGACGCCGCCTTGGCATGAGCACGCACACATTCAATCGAAAGCACACCATGAACCGCATCACTTTGGGCTTGGCCCTCAGCTTATTGACCGCAGTCGCTCAGGCCCAAATGAGTCCACTCGGTCTGTGGCGCAGCATTGACGATGAAACCAAGCAAGCCAAGGCCGAAATTCGCATCAGCCAAAACGCATCGGGCGCGCTCTCGGGCGTGGTGGAAAGGTCATTGCTGGCCACGCCCAGTGCAGAGCCCAATTGCAATCTGTGCACCGATGACCGAAAAGACAAACCCAAGATTGGCATGGAAATCATTCGGGGCGGACAACAAGCCGATGGCAAATTGGTTTGGGAAGGTGGGAAAATTCTCGATCCCGAAAACGGTAAGAATTACAGCTTGCGCCTCACCCCCATTGAGGGCGGTAAAAAGCTCGAAGTTCGCGGGTACATCGGTGCCCCCATGCTGGGCCGGACCCAAACCTGGATCCGGGTTCAGTGAAAGCCTGATGGCACCTCCACCTCACCATAAGGAACAACATGTCTGACATCCTGACCCACCTCGACGCTGGGGTGATGACCATCACCTTCAACCGACTGGACAAAAAGAACTCCATCACGGCAGCCATGTATGCCGCCATGGCCGATGCGGTGGCGCAAGCGGCGACCGATGAAAAAGTTCGGGTCGTCTTGTTTCAGGGGCACGAGAGCATTTTCAGTGCGGGCAATGACATTGGCGATTTTTTGAACCAACCTCCCAGCACGCAAGACTCTCCAGTTTTCCGGTTTTTGCGTGGCATCGCCACCTTTGAAAAGCCGCTGATGGCCGCTGTGGCCGGGCCGGCTGTTGGCATTGGCACCACCTTGTTGTTTCACTGTGATTTGGTGTACGCCGGCGACAACGCCGCCTTCTCTATGCCGTTTGTCAATTTGGGCTTGTGCCCCGAAGCCGCCTCCAGCTTGTTGGTGCCGCGCATGTTTGGCTACCACCGTGCTGCAGAGGCCTTGCTCATGGGCGAGCCCTTTTTTGCCGAAGCCGCGCAAGAGGTGGGCTTGGTCAACCGGGTGCTGCCCCCCACCGAGGTCAATGGCTATGCGCAAGCGCAAGCGCGCAAATTGGCTGCCAAGCCCTTGTCGTCTTTGATCGAGACCAAGCGCTTGATGAAAGGCCATGAGCAAGCCCTAGTCATGCAAAAAATGGCCGAAGAAGGCGCCAGTTTTGGTCGCATGCTCAAAGAGCCGGCCGCCAAAGAAGCCTTTGGTGCATTCATGGAAAAGCGCAAGCCTGATTTTTCAAAACTCTGATGGTCAAGCCCGCACCTCTCTCGAACGACATGCCCCAGGGCCTTGCCGCTAATCCGATTTTTGAGCCCGACTATCTGGAGGGTTTCCGCCAGATCTACGAAGAAAAAATCGTTTTCAACAAGATGTTGGGGCTGAAACTGCTGAAGGTATCGCCAGACGGGGTGGAGGCGCGCATCGACATGCGGCCAGAGCTTGTGGGGCACTTTGCCTACAACCGCATTCATGGTGGCGTCATCAGCGCTGTGCTCGATGCCGTGGGCAGTGCGGCGGTGATGGCAACGCTGGCGGCTCGGCATTTGGACGAGACACCGGCCAAGCGGCTCGAGCGCTTTGCCAAGTTGGGCACCATCGACTTGCGGGTGGATTATTTGCGCCCGGGCATTGGGGCCTTTTTCACCATCACGGCCAACACCTTGCGCGTGGGCTCGCGGGTCGGCTCTTCGCGTATGGAGTTTTGTGGCCCCGATGGCACCTTGATGTCGACAGGGGCTGCCGCTTACATCGTGTCTTGATGCCAGCTCTTTACTCGGCCGGCACAAGGCGCGGCTGACCTTGCTCGTCGACGGCCACATAGGTCAGATGGGCTTCGGTGACTTTGATGTATTGGCCTTGCAACTGAAAGCGCTCTGCAAAGACTTCCACCTTGACCGTGACCGAGGTGCGCCCGACCCGCACGATGCGCGAAAAAAACGACAGGATGTCGCCCACACGAACAGGTTGTTTGAAAATAAATTCATTCACCGCCACAGTCACCAGCCGCCCACGCACCCGTCTGGCGGGCAAAACCGCACCGGCCAAGTCCACTTGCGCCATGACCCAGCCGCCAAAAATATCGCCACTGGCATTGCAGTCGGCGGGCATAGGAATGACCTTGAGCACCAGTTCTTGGTCGGTAGGCAAGGCGACAGAGATGGGGTGAGTTTCAGACATGGGCACAATCAGAGACTTGATTTAAAAACGGATTGTCCACTATGCGCCAACATGGCGAAAGCACAGCGGCAGCAGGCGCTGCCCCAAACTCAGCCGCCTCTGTCACCGCAGCGCCAAAGGCTGGCGGCGACTGGAACACCCTGTCCCGTTTGTTGCCTTATTTGTGGCAATACAAATGGCGTGTGGTCATTGCTCTCTCGTTGATGGTGGCGGCCAAGTTGGCCAATGTCAGTGTGCCCTTGTTGCTGAAAGAGTTGGTCGATGCCATGAGCCTCAAGCCGGGCGACCCTCAAGCGGTGCTGGTGGTGCCCGTGGCGTTGCTGGTGGGTTACGGGGCTTTGCGTTTGATGACATCGGCCTTCACCGAATTGCGTGAATTGGTCTTTGCCAAAGCCACCCATGGGGCTGCGCGCAGCATCGCTTTGCAAACCTTTGAGCATTTGCACGCCCTGAGCCTGCGCTTTCATTTGGCCCGCCAAACCGGCGGCATGACGCGCGACATCGAGCGTGGCGTGCGGGGCATCGAGTCGCTGATTTCGTATTCGCTGTACAGCATCATTCCCACGCTGGTTGAGGTGGGTTTGGTGCTGACCATTTTGGCGGTCAAGTTCGATGCTTGGTTTGCTGGCATCACCTTGCTGGCGCTGGCGCTGTACATCTTCTTCACGGTGCAGGTCACCGAGTGGCGCACCCAGTTTCGCAAACAAGCCAACGAGTTTGATTCGGCCGCGCACACCCGTGCCATCGACTCGTTACTCAACTACGAAACGGTGAAGTACTTTGGCAATGAAAACTTTGAGGCGGGGCGTTACGACGAAAGTCTGGAGCAACTGCGCAAAGCCAGACTCAAGGCACAAACCACGCTGTCGCTGTTGAACACGGGGCAACAGCTCATCATTGCTGCGGCCTTGGTGGCCATGTTGTGGCGAGCCACCGAAGGGGTGGTGGCGGGGCGCATGACTTTGGGTGATTTGGTCATGATCAATGCCTTCATGATTCAGTTGTACATCCCGCTCAACTTCTTGGGCGTGCTGTACCGCGAAATCAAGCAAAGCCTGACAGACCTGGACAAGATGTTTGTGCTGATGGATCGCGAGCGCGAAGTGGCCGATGCACCCGGCGCACCCGATTTGGTCTTGCAAGGCGCACCCGAGGTGGTGTTTGACCGGGTGAGTTTCGCCTATGAAAAAGACCGACCCATCCTGAAAGACATCAGCTTCAGCATTCCGGCGGGAAAAACCGTCGCCGTTGTGGGTCCCTCAGGGTCGGGCAAATCCACGCTGGCGCGTTTGATGTTTCGTTTTTACGATGTTCAGCAGGGTGTCATTCGCATCGCTGGCCAAGACATTCGACAAGTCTCGCAAGCCAGTGTGCGCAAGGCCTTGGGCATCGTGCCGCAAGACACCGTGCTCTTCAACGATTCAGTGGCTTACAACATTGCTTACGGCCGACCCGGGGCCAACCAGTCCGAGATCGAAGGCGCGGCCAAAGCGGCACGCATCCACGACTTCATTGCCTCGACGCCCAAGGGGTATCAAACTTCGGTGGGCGAACGCGGATTGAAGCTCTCGGGGGGGGAGAAACAGCGGGTGGCCATTGCGCGCACCTTGCTCAAAGACCCACCGATTTTGGTGTTTGACGAAGCCACATCGGCGCTGGATTCGGCCAACGAGCGGGCGATTCAGTCGGAGTTGTCCAGCGTGGCGCACAACAAAACCACCTTGGTCATTGCACACCGCTTGTCCACGGTGGTCGATGCCCATGAAATTTTGGTGATGGAGGCGGGTCACATCATCGAGCGTGGCAGCCATGCGGCTTTGTTGGCCCAACAGGGGCGTTACGCGAGCATGTGGGCCATGCAGCAATCTGCCGATTAAAAACGCCTCATTTTTGGCGCATGGCGGGCGCGCCCAAGCGGGCGCTGCAGCGCCATAATCCCGACATGGAAACCAAATGGCTTGAAGACTTTGTCAGCTTGGCAGAAACGCGCAGTTTTAGCCGGTCTGCTCAATTGCGGCACGTGACCCAACCCGCATTTTCGCGGCGCATTCAGTCCCTTGAAGCTTGGGCCGGCGCCGATCTGGTGGACCGCAGTTCTTACCCCACCAAACTCACCCCCGCAGGCCAAACGCTGTATGCCCAAGCGCTGGAGTTGCTGCAGTCTTTGCAGAACACCCGGGCCATGCTGCGTGGCCACAACTCGGCTGGGCAAGACTTTATTGAGTTTGCGGTGCCGCACACCTTGGCCTTCACCTTTTTCCCAGCCTGGGTTGCCCGTGTGCGCGAGGGTTTTGGCCCGATCAAGAGCCGTTTGATGGCCTTCAATGTGCACGATGCGGTGATGCGATTGGTGGAAGGGGGTTGCGATGTGCTGATCGCCTACCACCATCATTCGCAACCCTTGCAACTGGATGCCGATCGCTATGAGATGGTGGTTTTGGGTGAAGAAGTTTTAGCACCCTATGCCAAGGCCGGACCGGATGGGCAGGCGCTGTTCAGTTTGCCTGGGGCGACCGCGTGGCCGGTGCCATATTTGGGCTATGCGCAAGGGGCTTATTTGGGAGGCATCACCGACTGGATATTGAAACAATCCAGCACCCCCATTCACTTAGAGCGCGTGTACGAAACCGACATGGCAGAAGGCCTGAAAGTCATGGCGATGGAAGGCCATGGCATCGCCTTTTTGCCGCAAAGTGCCGTGAGAAAAGAAATTCAGTCGGGGGCCTTGGTGGAAGTCGATTTGCCGGGTGAGGCCCGACTGACCTTGACCATGGAAGTTCGCGCCTACCGGGAAAAACCGAGCAGTCGCCAAGTGCCCAAGCGCAGTGCACAAGATTTGTGGGCTTATCTGAGTCAGAGCTTGTCGCCAATGCAAAATTGAGGCGTTATGGTGTCATGCATGATTCGCATATTCCCTCGGGAACACCCTGATAAAGGGCTGACAATTAACTGACTATAGTCGGTACTTGTTGAAAAACAGGCACATTTTGTGCGAGCACCAGAGAGCACAGGCGAATCCCGTGCCATCTTGGTGCACAGCTGCGGTGAATGTGCTGCAGTTGAAACCTTCGCGATGAGCGATTTTTACAGGAGAACTCTATGAAAAAACAATTGCTGGCTGTTGCTATTGCGGCTCTGTCCTGCGTGGCGGCCCAAGCCGACACTTTGGCCAAAGTCAAATCCTCTGGTGCCATCACCATGGGTGTGCGTGACTCGTCTGGCGCCCTGTCTTACACCTTGGGCGATGGCAAGTACGCCGGTTTCCACGTTGAAATTTGCCAGCGCATTGTGGCCAACGTCGAAAAAGCCGTGGGCAAAAAAGTCGAAGTGAAATTCCAATCGGTCACTTCACAAAACCGCATTCCATTGGTGCAAAACGGGACCGTGGACATTGAGTGCGGCTCCACCACCAACAACGCTGCACGTCAAAAAGACGTGGCCTTTGTGGTCACCACCTACGTGGAAGAAGTGCGCATTGCGACCAAGGTGGCATCGGGCATCACCTCCATCGCTCAATTGGCCAACAAAAATGTGGCCACCACCACCGGCACTACTTCGGTGCAATTGCTGCGCAAACATGAGCGCGCCAATGGTGTGAACTTCAACGAAGTGTTTGGCAAAGACCACGCCGACAGCTTCTTGTTGTTGGACTCTGGCCGCGCCGATGCCTTCGTGATGGACGGCTCTATCTTGGCCGGCAACATTGCCAACGCCAAGAACCCCGCCGAGTTCCGCATTGTGGGTGAAGTCTTGGCTGTGGAACCCATCGCCATCATGATCCGCAAGGACGACCCCGCCTTCAAGAAAGTGGCTGACGACACCGTGAGTGACTTGGTCAAGAGCGGCGAGATGGCCAAACTGTG